>LAZR01002039.1_pt1 | contig 12081 bp, 12 predicted proteins | sample 329461 | NCBI WGS metagenome assembly LAZR01 (sample SAMN03002196, study PRJNA259156) | marine sediment metagenome | biome: sea floor; feature: Hydrothermal impacted sediments; material: marine sediment; isolation source: Loki non-amplified sample from Loki's castle hydrothermal vent sediment ...
AGAGCAATATTAAACCTTTCTAAAGGAAACCAAGTTGATTTCGTGATAGTTTCTGCAAAAGATTGGAAAATTATCCCTTTCGAAAATCTTATAGCAGACATGCATAGCAACGACACCGAATTAATTGCGGCGGTAGATACTGTTAAAGAAGCAGAATTAATGCTAAAGACCTTAGAAATTGGCGTGGATGGAATCCTTTTTGCCCCCCTTAGTGCTAACGATATCATTGAGCTTAAAAATTTACTGTATCCTGTATTTCATATTGACCTTACCAAAGCGAGAATAACAGGTATTGAGATAATTCCTGAAGCTGAACGAGTCTGTATTGATTCAACTTCACTCCTTCATATTGGAGAAGGCTTTTTGATTGGTTCAACAGCCAAAGGATTCTGTTTGGTTCATTCTGAGACATTTGAAACTGAGTTTGTTGCATCAAGACCTTTCAGAGTCAATGCGGGTGATGTATCTGCTTATGTAATTGTCCCTGATGAGGATCCTGAAAAACTATATCGGACTAAGTATTTAAGTGAATTGAAAGGGGGGGACAAGGTTTTAGCAGTTACAAATAAGGGTGAAGCTAGAATTGTATCAATAGGAAGGGTTAAAATTGAAACTCGACCAATGCTAAGATTTGCATTGGAAGTCTCTTTGGGTGATAAAAAAATTCCAATTTATAGTATTTGTCAAAACGCCGAGACAATTCGATTAGTCGGAGAAGATGGTAAAGCCAAACCAGTTGTTGATATAAAGGTTGGAGATGAAGTTTTAGTCCATATTGGACCTGGGGCTACACATTTCGGTACAGCTATAAAAGAAACAATAATTGAAAAATAAAAACAATTTTAATAGATTTAAATATTAGAATTTTTAAATAAGGGAATTATTTCCTCACTAATTATTCGCGAAGCATCCCAATAAGTAAAAGGTGCATTCTTACTCGAAGCTCCATTATTTGAAGAAAACACAAAATGATCTGCCCCTGCTTCAATATACCTGCGAATTTTTTTAATGATTTCTTCTTTAGATCCAATCATTATGCTTTCACGTATTAATTTACCTGGAATATCGTTTAGAATTGATTCTAACTTGCTATAATCAAATTTCGTAACATCCTCCCGATCGATCTTTAAATTACAGTTCCTACAAAAAAAGATAATTAAAATAATCCCAATTTTAATTTAATATTGTCCATGATTAAAAAAAATAATTAGAAGCTGGATAATCAAATGAGCGGGGACCGAAAAAAATCGTCTGAAGTGAAAGGAGGTATTTTATATTGGGCCCCACTACTTCATATTTATCAACCTCCTACTCAAGAACCCAAAATTTTAAAAAAAATTGACAAAGAATGCTACAAACCTTTATTAAATATAATTTCCGAAAGTGAAAATGCAAAGTTTAGTCTGAATATAAATGGGGTTCTTATTGAATTGTTATATGAGCATGGATTATCTGACACAATGGAGTTATTAAAAGATTTAGTAGCTGAAGGTAAAATTGAGATTGTCGGAACAGCGAAATTTCATCCTATTCTTCCATTAATACCAAAAAAAGAAGCTAGACATCAAATTCAAATGAACGAAGAAACTAACAGAAAAGAGTTTGGACGATGGGAGAGAATAGGTTTTTTTCCCCCCGAATTAGCTATATCTGGTAGAGTTGCCAAGATCATTCGGAAGCTCGGATATAAATGGGTTTTGATTAGCGGAATCGCGTGCCCGGAAGGGATGGAGTGGCCTTATGATAAAATATATACTTCCCCCAATGGCCTTCAACTATTTTTCAGGGATGATATCTTAAGTAACAGGATTTCTTTCAAAAATGTCACCGTTAATGGATTTGTAAAAGAAATAAATGAAATTTTCCAGGTAAAAGAAAGCTTAAAAACAAATTTTGTCAAAGAGATTGATAGATATGTGATTACAGCGATGGATGGAGAAACCTTTGGGCATCATATTAAGAATTATGAAAAGACTTTTCTAAAGAAGGTTTTAGAACTTATTGATGAAAGAAATAACATTCAAATAGTATTCATTTCAGAACTTGATCAAAATTTTCCATTAAGTAATAAAAAAGTAATCCCACGAGAGTCAAGTTGGAGCACCAACTACGAAGATATTAAAACAGGAGTACCATATCCTTTATGGAAACACCCAGATAACAATATCCATAAATATTATTGGAAACTGATGAAAAGCCTTCAAAATTTGATGACATTAGCTGATGAGTTCGATAAAACTACAGATTGGGAGATTGAAAAATATTATAAAACTGCAAGATTCTTTTATGATAAAGGAATCTATTCTTGCCCCGTTTGGTGGGCTAATCCACACAGAGGAACATGGAGTCCAAATCTTATTTATCAAGGAGTTGAATTATTAATGCGAGCAGCCCTTAATATCCAGATGGCCTTAGTCCAAGCTGACAAATCAGATTTAGGTGAAGGGTATTTTAATTCCATTTCTTATTACCATGGATTATTATTGATGGAACTCTATGATGTCGCGAAAAAAAAATCAAAAAAAAGATACTAAAGATTCTAATCCAAAGAAATTAGCTAATTCATCACTAATAAGAATGTCTGATACAGGAAACTTTTCAAAAATTTCTTTAATCCGTTTTTTAAAGATTTTCTTTAGCAATTATTCACTTGTTTTATTTTTTTTTATATTATTTTCTACATGTATGAGGATGACTAGAACAATTTATATTAATACTTAAAATTATCATTCAGTTAAAATTTAAGAAAATTGAAGCTCCTTTTACATCCACATTATTTTATTCATATAGTTCGTTGATTATATGATAATAAAAATATAATCATAAATTATTTAATTTCTATTTTATATATTAAACCAATAGAGTCTTTAGAAAAATAAGAGTAAAAATAGATTTCTGAAAATTCCGTAGAAAATGACTGATGATAACAAAACTAAAATCAAGTACTGTGTTTATTGTGGTGGGGATGTAGGAACTAATGAGACTTATTGCCCAGGTTGTGGGAAGTTTATTGTTAAATTAAAGGAAAGTGAAAATATCAAAAACTCACAAATAAAAAAATCAGTTTCCCTTCAAAAAATTGAAATATCAAGAAAATGTTCTGGATGCGGATCAATCATTAATTCAACAGTTCTAAACCAATGTCCGATATGTAATACAAAGCTGGAAAATATATCGGAAGCAAAAAAAATATCTATACAGAAAAAGCCGGGATTGATATTCATAAATAAGAAATTAGAACCTGAACAGAAATTTATATTAAAAACTGACAGTTGGACCTTAAAAGAGGGATTTAACGTGTTTAGTACCTCCGTTTATATATATATCATTACTTTTTTTCTGATTTACTTTTTGGTCGTATTTCAGGATGGAGGGGGCTCAATCGATCAAAATATACAAATGTTTTTATTAAGCCAAACCCCCGAAATATTATTTGGTATTTATCCGTTATACTACATCTTTTCTAAAAATCATAAATTCAAAAAATTAGGTTTTTATAAAGACAGCAAGAAGATTTTGATTGGAACAGCTTTAGGAATCATAGGGCTATTTAGTTTAATATTAATTAATATTCTTTTTAATTCATTAATTAGCACATTGGCAAGTTTTGGTTTGGATTTCTTTGAGACATCAGCTGATCTTGCTGTTCAGACCCAAATTTTAAGAAATGCGGATTTTATCTGGATTTTCCTTCTCATAATATTGATAGGCTTTGGGGCCGTGTCTTCAGAGATTGTATATAGAGGTGTTTTACATAATACACTGAAACAGAAATTTGACAATAATATTTATGTGATCCTTATAGTTGCTTTAATATATTCAGTTTTAATGTTAATCCTTTATCCAAATCCAACTTACTTCTTGTTAAATTTCTTGGGATTTGTAATAATAGGAATTATTTATGAAGTAACTAATGGGAATATTTATAGTACAATCGTGGCCAATGTTTTGTATAACATTCTTTTAATAATCTTGATTTTCGTGTAATTTCAACCATTCATTACCCCCTCAATATAAAATTTTAATAGTGAGAAAAATCAATTATCTCTAGTATTTTTATTAAATACCTCAATAATATTTATGCAGGTTTAATTTTATTAGGTGGGAATAGAAAGATTGAATAAAACCTATTACAGAAACAAGGGATCTAAAGATAATATTGTCATTTCTATTGCAGGTGTTCACGGTGTAGGAAAAACCACGATCTTCAATCTTTTTAAAAGAATGGTGAAGGGTAATAGAAAATTCAAGTTTTTTCCCGAAAGGTATGTAAAAAAACCCCCATTTCCGTTTGGTTCATCTAACAAACAGATCGGGTTTAGAAGTGAAATTCACTTCCTACAACAACTCATTAGAAGAAATCAGAATATTATTAATTTCGATGTCAAATATAATGGAAGAATAATAATCCTTGATAGAACACCCATATGTGTACTTGTGTATTCAAAAAGTTTAAACCTTAAAGAAAAAGATTATAATCTTATTGTAGATACTTACAACTCAATCAAATGGAAGGAAGATTATGTAATATATTTGACTGCCAGACCCGAGACTATCTTAAGAAGAATAACCCAAAGAGGTTCTCTTGATAAGATGCGAAGTGAGTGGAATGAGGAAGATAAAGATTATTTGTTAAAAATCCTCTCTTTTTATAAACAATTTTTAATAAATAAACCTGATGTTCTTACCATTGAGACAAACAAATCAAACCCAGAAGAAATAGTTAGAAAAATTAAAGTTATCATAACTAATTTATCTGATTATTCCTTTGAGAAAGTAATACAGCCTTCTTCAACTCAAATGAACCTAAATAAGTACTTAAAATAATGATAAAATATATTAAAACAGTACTTCATTCTATACATAATTCTCTATAAAATTATTTCAAATAATTCTTATTCACCCAAGAGGGATAACATATGTCATCTATTAGTGAAGATATCAGTAAAAAAATAATGTATGTTTTAAAAGATGAAGAAAACAAAACCGACTTAGAAAATTTACAAATTTTATCCCGAGAAGGTATGAAAGTTGCTAGTGCCGAATCTTCAGAAATGGATGCGGATGCTACTTCAGCTTCCAGTACAGCTCTAATTGATTTAGGGTTAAGGTTAAACCAAGCAACTGGTAACGGTGCTTTAACTGAAATAATACTTCACAATTCTTCAGGGTACTGTATTCTAATAACTATCAATAATGATCTTATAATATTTGGAGGATTAACTGCAGTTTATAGAATTGGGTATTATTTGGGCTATTTGAGAGAATTAGCACGAAAATTGAACAGGTTAGTTTCAGGGGATGAAGGAACAGAAATGGCGCTTTCCCTAGAGTCAGCAGAATTAGAAAAAATTGAAAAACAAAAACGGGAAGAAAAATTAACCATAAAAAAACCCTCTCCTGAGCAAGACAAAGCGGCTTTGGATGATTTATTGGGATTTCTAGATGAATGGGACGATGGAGGTGAAGAATTCGGTGAACTCGAGGCAGGAAATGAAATAAATGTGGTATCAATTCCTAAAACGATTGGATTAGAGACAGATAAAGATATAAAGCTCCCTGTACCTTTGCAAGCTGAGGAAATTTCAATCCCTAAAAAAGAACCTGAATTTAAAGTTTATGATGATGAAGTTCCACCAATTCCTCTAGATGACTATGCTCAGATGATTATAGAAGAAAATCCCGTTTCTGAAGTTTCCCCATCAGTTGAGGAATCACCAATTCCTGAAGTATCTCCATCAGTTGAAGAATCACCAATTCCTGAAAGCTTTCCTTCCTCAAGCAACTTACCTTCCCTAGAGGATCTAGGCCCTCCTGAATTTGAATCAAGTGCAACAGAATATGATACTGAGTTTGTACTAGAAGAAGAATCTGAAGCTTTGGGCTCCGTTTTAAAGGATCTAGGCTGGGATCAAGAAGAAGATTAAACTTATAAATTTCGATCTACTGAGTTTTTTAATAATAACATTCAAAGACCGTTCTATTAACGAATTTCTTTCTGAAAGAATATATAATATGTGAATCAAAAATGAGTGAGACAGATATTATACTACGAACAAAAACTAAAAATTCCAGGAAAATTCTTTTTGGAGCACCGCGGTTAGGGACTTCCATATTATTAGGTATAGAAGGTTGGGCATTACTAACTCTTTATACTACCGGTTATGGGATGCTCCCGATATTAGCTGGAGTTTCAATATCTATAGGTTATTTAACAATAGCATGTTCTCAATTCTTACTAGGATTGTTAAGTGATTCAAAATTTACGCGTTGGGGGAGAAGAAAACCCTATATTGTAATTTTTGCTCCTTTCTTAGGTATATCAATTATTTTTTTATTATTACCAGGTCTTATAATAGATATTAATGATAAAAATGCGCTATTTCTATGGATGGTAATTTGGGAAATTATTTTCCGATTCTCCTATGGAGTGACAACACCTTATCAAGCTTGGATGGCTGAAGAATTCCCAATTGAGGAACGACCAAAGGTTTCTCAATTCCAAAATACCTTCAATTATTTAGGGAGTGGGATCATGGCAATTTTTTCAATTATTATTTTAACAAGCTACGTTAATGAATTAAAATTAGCAAGAGAAGCCCCAATTCCCTTCATCCCCCCAATTCCCTTAAAGGTATCTCTACCGATCATTTCATTTGGAATCATGACAATTGTATTGTTTTTTATTATTGCCTTGAAGATGCCAACTGAACCTCATTTCAAGATCGAATCATCCTTAAAAGATAGTCTAAAAACTATTTTGAAAAATAAAAATTTCATGCATGTTATTCTAATGGTTGGCATTTCAGGTTTGGGATGGTCTATTATTGAAAAAATTATGTTAAAATACTTAACTGATGCTCTAGATCTTCATGGCACAGACTATATAATTGCTGCTGTCTCTTTAATTCTAACAATCTTCATATTTTTATACTTTTGGAGAAGATCTATACAGAAGAGAGGCAAAATGAGGACTCTCTTGTATGTTTTCGTTCTTGGAGCAATTTTCCTCCCAATTTCATTACTTGGTTTAATTCCGTTGGATAATTACCTAGTTGTAGGGATTATTTTCATAGTGGGAATCGGATGTGTTTTAGGTGCTTGGTATTTATTTCCATACATTGTTTATGCTGATGTAGCTGAAGATGATGAAAAACTAACAGGGGAATTAAAAGCAGGTATATATTCTGGATTCCCATCAATCATACTCAATATATTTCAAGCTGTCGGTGCGTTTTTAGTTGGAGCTATTTTGACTTTACCAGATATTTCTCCGAGCACTTTTAGTTATTCCATGGGTTTGATTTTCTTTGGTCCAATTGTTTCTGTTATTCTACTGATCTCCTATTTCTATACGAAAAAATTTGTTAAATTAGATTATGATTGGGAAAAAAAATAAAGGTTTCACCTAAATGTCATTTATTTTTCTTAACTCTTTAGATAAAGAGATCTTATACATTATCACCAAAGAAATAATCTTCTAAATTTTTACTCGCTTGAACTCTTCTCATGATTCTTAGAAAAATCAATAAGCAATAGTATAATACAGTTACGTGAATATGATTTTTGATAAAGTTTTACAAATTTACCACAATTATTTTATTTGCGTTCATTGCCTTGGTCGAATGTTCTCTCTCTTGGGATCAAATACAACTAACCAAGAAAGAGGTCATTCTTTACTACTTTCATTAACAATGGAGATCCATAAAAATTTTTTATCAAATAACAAAGATCAACAGAAGGAAGCAGTTATTAACTTGAAATTGCTAGCTGAAAAAGCAAATTTTTCATCAGCTCAAGCTGTGTTGAAAAATGAAGGAATAGAATATTTTACAAGCGAAAAACAACAAATTTGCTATTTATGCGAGGGGATATTTTCAGAAATCGGAAAATATGTTGAGACATCAAAAATTGCGCTTGAAGGCATACAATTTGATAATTTTTTGGTAGGGACAACACCAGACTCTCTAATTGTTAATAGAGAAGACAGATTCAAATCAGAATATAAAATATTAGAAGCAGAATCTTTTAAAAGCCATTTTAATCGTGTAATTGGTAAAGAATTATTTAAAGTACTTAGAAAAGAGCCTGAATTCAACAATCCTGATGTATTATTAATATTTTTCGTATATAAAGAAAATTTCGAAGTTAAAGTAAATTTAAGATCTCTCTTTGTTTTTGGAAGATACAATAAATTTATTAGGGGTATTCCTCAAACTCACTGGTTTTGTAATAATTGTAAAGGAATCGGATGCAAACATTGCAATTTTTCTGGAAAACAATACAATACAAGTGTGGAAGAATTAATGGAACCAATGTTTATTAATGAATCGAAAGCAACCGACTCTAAGTTCCACGGGGCAGGAAGAGAGGATATAGATGTAAGAATGCTAGGAAATGGAAGACCCTTCATTATTGAATTAAAAAATCCCAAAGTTCGGACACTGGACTTAGTTAGAATTGAAAAAAAAGTAAATCGAAAGAATAGAAATAAAATTAAAATACAAGGTCTTAGGTATAGTAGTAAAAAGGAAGTTATAAAGTTTAAAACCGAAGCTAAAGATACCAAGAAGACTTACAAAGCACTAGTTAAGGCTGAGACTAAAATGACTAAGGTGATGTTTGGTGAAAAACTAAATGAGTTGAAATTTGAGTTTGAAAATAAAGTAATCAATCAAAGAACGCCCAATAGAGTTTCACATCGTCGTGCTGACAAAATAAGAGTAAAAACAATTTATTCTCTCACAGGTAAATTTATTAAATCTAATTTATTTGAGTTTCTAATAAAAACACAGGGAGGAACTTACATAAAGGAACTTATCAGTGGTGACAATGGAAGGACATCCCCTTCCTTTACAGATATTTTTAGGATTCCCTTACTCTGTAAAAAATTAGATGTATTAGAAATCGCATACTAACAACTACAATATCAAAAAATAAATAAACAATTATTCATAATTCTACTAAATCAAGCGAATTATTTTCGCAAAACTTATCTTAAAGGTGTATCGATTTGGTCAAGCATAGAGGATATCGTAAAAAGACACGTCATAAACACAGAAAAAACGTACGTAAAAGAGGTTTTGGTTCTATTGAAAAATATCTTCTAGACTATGAAATTAATGATAAAGTTGATGTGATTACTGATTCCTCTGTACATAATCGAGGAATGCCCCACTCCCGATTTCATGGAAGAACAGGGACAGTTACTGGTCAACGAGGTCGATGCTATATTGTAGACGTTAAATTAGGCAACGCAACAAAAACTCTGATAATAGGAAAAGAACATTTGAGAATAAGTTCTTCTACTATTAATAAAATTACAGAGAATTAGGTAATATTATGTCAGGAAGAAAAATAGATGAAAGACCAGTTTCTATTCCGGAAGTGAAAGAAATTATGGATAACATCAAAGAACAAATGGAAAAAATTGATGCTGAAGAAGGAATGTCACATTTTCAAGAAATAACCTATAATTTTGTTAACAAATTTGCGAAAATGGAAACCAGAATCGCGAAAAAAATAATTAAGTTCCTAATGAACAAACATGCCATAGAAGAACTTTTTGCCATTAACGTTGTTAACATCAATCCACAAGCGGTTTCTGAAATCCGCTCGATATTAGAAAAATCTTTTACCGGAAAATCACTTTCAGATCAGCAGCTAGAAGTTATTTTAGAAGAATTAGAAGATATTAAAACGTCGTAAGACCTTTTCAGATATTCCCAGTGTCCTAACATTTCTGTAAACTATCAGAAAGATTTATAAGTTTGAATTATTTTAGATTCAATGATCTATCTAACTCATTTGGTAGTGCATAAAAATAAAATTTTAGAAATGGTTATCAAAAAAGTAAAATATAAGATTATTAGCAATGATGGAAAGAAGAGATCGATACAGAGGTCACCAACGCAGAAGGGGTTATCAAGGTGGCCCAAAAAAGAAAAATCAGTTTATAAAAAAATTCCGAGAAATCGTAATCTTAGATATTTTAATACATGGACACCTTGAAGAAGATAGACCCAGTTGGGCAAAAAAACCAATAGTACAAGTACTTACTTTTCCAGACTTTGTTCTTTATGAAGTTGCCAGCAACAGAAATTCTAACATACCTATTCAGGTACAAGAACAAAAAACTTATGAAGCATTTCTACATGAGGATAAATTAAGGGAAGTTCTGAAAAAGATCGACTACAAAGACCTAACTAGCACTTCTAAAGCACTTATTCTACCAATTATTGAAAAAGAAGTATTAAACTATGAAGAAGAATTTATAAATTTCTTTAATAACTCTTCATCAATCACCCCCAGGATGCATGCCCTAAAGTTATTACCTGGAATAGGTCAAAAACATATGTGGGAAATTATAAACGCTAGAGATCGACAAAAATTTGGAACATTTCAAGATATCATAGATAGAACAAGCATATCACATCCTTCAAAACTGATCGCACAAAGAATTATCAAAGAACTTTCGAGAGATGTAAAATATTACATATTTAGTAAAACGCATAAATATGAATAATTAATATGAACATTCAAGAAGTAAATCTTGTTCTAAATCAATTACAATTAAAACCTCAAAAAAAATTTGGACAAAATTTCCTTACTGATAATAATGTCGTACAAAAAATGATTTCACTATCTGAAATCACAAAAAGTGACACAGTTCTAGAGATTGGACCAGGTTTAGGTTCTTTAACTGAATTCCTTGTTAAAAAAGCTAAAAAAGTATATGCCATTGAGATTGAGCCTCTTTTTTGTGCATATCTTTCGAAAAAGCTTTCTGTACATAATAATATTGAAATTATCAATGACGATGTACTTAAAATTGATATTCCAAAACACGATAAGGTTGTATCAAATATCCCTTATACAATTACTGGATCTATATTTGAGAAGGTGTTTTTTAATGGAAATCCCTCCTCAGGAATCCTCATCATTGAAAAAAGCATAGCAAATCGGATTTTTTATACTGAAAATTACAAGACTTTCTCCCGGATTAGCGTAAGTGTGAATGCATTCATGAAACCCCTTTTAAAATTTGAAGTTTCACGAAATAGTTTTTATCCTCCTCCAAAAATTGATTTATCACTTATCAAAGTCATCCCCAAAGAAGACCAAAATTTATTTTTAACTGAAGAAAATAGAATTCAATTCTTTTTAAAGTTCATTGCAGGTCTTATGCCTTATAAGAACAAGAATATATTAAATGCCTTGTATCTCTTTTTTAAAGCAAATAAAGTTGATAAATATTCAAAAGAGAGAATCTCCCAGATTTTAAAATTAAAAAACTATGATAGTAAGAAAGTCTTTACATTTAAGATTGAAGAATTTATAGAATTAAGTAAACTCTTTTACAATGAAAATTAGTATTAATAGGCTGTGATATTAATAAATCCACTTCCAGATCCCTTAATTGAATGCGATTTTGAGACTGTATATTTCCCCTCTGAAGATTCGTTTCTCTTGTTGGATCATTTCAGAAAATCAATAAAACAAACAAATTTTGATGGAATCGATTTACGTGAGGTTGACACTATTTTAGATATGGGTACTGGGACAGGAATTATAGCAATTTTCTTTCAAATGCTAAAATCTATAATTAAGGGATTTAACCCTAGGATTTATGCCTCTGATATCCTAGAGGAATCAATTTTATGTGCCAAAAAGAATGCGACACTAAATAATTTCACTGGCCAGATAACATTTTATCAATCAGACTTATTCACAAATTTTCCATCCAACTTGAAATCCTCTTTTAATATTATTACTTTTAATCCTCCATATTTACCCTCATCAGAATTTATAAAACATAAAAAAAAGATTGATTATAGTTGGAATGGAGGATCAACTGGATTTGAATTATTACTCCGGTTCCTTAAGGAAGCAAAACTATACCTTAACCTAAAGAAAAAACACTATATTTATTGCATAAGCTCAAGCAATACAGATCTTGATATGTTGAATAAAGAAATCATGAAACTTGGTTATAGAAACGAGGTGCTAAGAAAAACACATTTTTTTTTCGAAGATATTTGTTTACATAGACTCAGAAGATTGAGAGATTAAAAGGGTCTT
>LAZR01002040.1_pt1 | contig 12079 bp, 11 predicted proteins | sample 329461 | NCBI WGS metagenome assembly LAZR01 (sample SAMN03002196, study PRJNA259156) | marine sediment metagenome | biome: sea floor; feature: Hydrothermal impacted sediments; material: marine sediment; isolation source: Loki non-amplified sample from Loki's castle hydrothermal vent sediment ...
GTCGTTGACGAAAAGATTCAAAAAGCAGAGAAGGATAAAGGCCTACTATTAGTCATCACTGGCAATGGTAAAGGCAAGAGTTCATCTGGCTTTGGTATGGTGGCTAGAGCACTTGGTCACGATATGAAAGTCGGTGTGGTTCAATTTATCAAAGGTGCATTTAGCACTGGAGAGGAAGCCTTTTTCCGTCGTTTTCCAGAAGATGTTCAATATCATGTTGTCGGTGATGGCTTTACATGGGAAACACAAAATCTTGAACAAGATATCGCTTCGGCTGAAAAAGGCTGGGAAATTTGTAAACAGTTATTGAACGATCCTGAAATCGATGTCGTTTTATTTGATGAACTCAACATCGTTTTAAAAATGAAATATCTGGATAGTGAAAAAGTGTTAGCTGACATTGCAGAGCGACCAGAAATGCAGCACGTCATTATCACTGGCCGTGGCGCTCCTGATGCAGTGTTGGATGCAGCAGACACTGTTAGCCGTATAGAAGACGTAAAACATGCTTTTAGAGCAGGTATACGCGCTCAAAAAGGCATTGAGCTTTAATAGCATAAATTGCACTATAACCCCTGTAATAGTTACCCACATTTTCTGTGGATAACTCTGTTAGCAAGGTTGGGGTTACGTGCTAAGTGCTTAACAGGTAAGGAGTCTTTGCGATCTGGTTAAAAGTTGACCACTTTAAATATAAACACTATAAATCAATGAGTTACCTATCTTTTAAGTAAAATCAACCAGTTAGAAAATGCAAGCTTTTTTAATAAAAATATTCATTTAAATAAGTGAATAAGTCTTGTAGATATACCTTGACATGATGAAATAACAAGCGATAAAAAAATTAACCAATGCCTAAAAAACATTGGTTTTTTTATACCACTCACTTTCATCATCGCTCTTGTAATAATAAGTTTTTACATCGGGGAAATGCCTTCATACAAAGGAGAGAAAACTACCTGTCACAAAACTGTAAAGTTACCCACATTTTCTGTGGATAAGTCTGTGACTAACTTTGGGGTTAGTCTGTAAATGCCTCTATTACAAGGCGTCTTCACTAAATGGTCAAAAAATAACCATTAGAATAAATCATTATATTTCAACAACTTATGATATCACCATTCAAAATCAGTCATTTAGGGGAACTTTCTAAATAACACATAAAAGGATCTCATTTAAGTGTATAACTGAGAAAGCGAGCTAAAATTTAAATAAACACTAAGCACATAAAGAAAGAGCCTGATAGTGTTCACTACCAGGCCCTGAAAATGAAGAAAAGTAACTTAATGAATTAGGACTTTAAAGACTCGGCCATACTTTCTACATCAAGATCGATTTCGCCCTCTTTTAATGTGACGCGGACGTGTCCACCACGTTGACTTAACTTGCCAAATAGCAGTTCATCCGCCAACGGACGCTTAATTTTCTCTTGTACTAAGCGAGCCATTGGACGTGCACCCATTTGTACATCATAGCCATTATCAGCCAACCACTGACGCGCTTGGTCGTTGATTTCAATGGTCACATTTTTATCTTGTAACAACATTTCAAGCTCAAGTACCGACTTGTCAGCAACACGAAGAATCGCAGCTTTATCGAGTGGCTGGAATTGAATTGTGCCATCTAGACGGTTTCTAAACTCTGGTGTGAAGGTACGTTTGATAGCTTCAGTGCCGTCCATTTGCTCCACTTTCTGTTGGGTGAAACCAATAGACGCTTTGCTCAGTTCTGAAGCACCAGCATTACTGGTCATCACTAAGACAACATGCCTGAAATCAGCTTTACGTCCGTTATTGTCTGTAAGCGTGCCATGATCCATAACTTGCAATAAAAGATTGAATACATCTGGATGCGCCTTTTCAATCTCATCAAGCAGTAGTACGGCATGAGGTTGTTTGATAATGGCATCAGTAAGCAAGCCACCTTGATCAAAGCCAACATAACCAGGAGGAGCACCAATCAACCGAGAAACAGTGTGACTTTCCATGTATTCCGACATATCAAACCGAATCAAGTCCACACCTAAATTATGAGCTAATTGGCGTGTCACTTCGGTTTTACCCACACCTGTAGGACCTGCAAATAAAAATGTCCCTGTCGGTTTTTCAGGGTGACCTAACCCTGAGCGAGCCATCTTAATGGCTGAACTCAAAGCGGCAATTGCTTCATCTTGGCCAAAGATAACCCGTTTTAAATTGTCTTCAAGTTTACGAAGATTATCTTTGTCAGCATTGCTCACTGTTTTTGCAGGAATACGAGCAATCTTGGCCACAATTGATTGAATATCATTAACGCCAATTAATTTTTTGCGTTTTGACTTTGGAACAATTCGCTGAGCTGCGCCCACTTCATCCAGAACATCAATTGCTTTATCTGGTAAGAAACGATCATTGATATGACGATGCGATAACTCTGCTGCTTGTTCAATCGCTGCATTTGAATAGCGCACATTATGATGCTCTTCAAGACCGGGTTTTAGACCTTTGAGAATTTCAACTGTTTCAGACACAGAGGGCTCAGGTAAATCAATTTTCTGGAAGCGTCTTGCTAATGCACGATCGTGTTCAAAAATACCTCGGTACTCTTGATAAGTAGTCGAACCGATACATTTCAGTTCTCCACTTGCCAACATAGGTTTCAGTAAATTAGCCGCATCCATAGTGCTGTTACCAGCACTACCGGCTCCAATCATGGTATGAATTTCATCGATAAATAAAATAGCGTGAGACTGTTTTTTTAGTTCTTTAAGCAAGGCTTTTAATCGTTTTTCAAAATCACCACGATATTTTGTACCAGCGACTAAGGCACCTAAGTCTAGTGAGTAAATAATCGTTTCACTCAATACTTCTGGCACATCACCATGAACAATACGTCTTGCTAATCCCTCTGCTAGGGCTGTTTTACCAACACCAGCCTCACCAACAAAAAGAGGATTGTTTTTGCGACGACGACATAGGACTTGGAGTGTTCTTTCCAGCTCTGCCGCACGACCAATCAAAGGATCAATTTTTCCCTGCAGCGCGAGTGCATTCAGGTTATCAGCGTAGAGAACAAGGGGGCTATTCTCCTCTGAGGCATCATCTGAACTTGTTTTATCTATATCAGCAGATTCATCATGGGCATCTTCAGCATCACCATGACTTATAGCATTCACTACATCAAGGCGAGTGACATCTTGTTTTTGTAGCAAATAAACAGCCTGTGATTGTTGTTCTGAGAAAATAGACACCAAGACATTGGCACCAGTCACTTCTGTACCACCAGACGATTGCACATGCATAACCGCCCGCTGCAATATGCGTTGAAAAGCTAATGTAGGCTGCGTTTCACGCTCACTATCTTCAGATAGCGTGGGTAAGTTATCTGCAAGAAAATCATTCAGTTCTTGGCGAAGGATATTGATATCAACATCACAAGCCTTTAAAACAGCGAGAGCTTGGCCATTTTCTAGTAGCGCTAACAGCAAATGCTCAACGGTTAGAAATTCATGAGAGCGTTGACGAGCATAATTGAATGCTTGACTGAGAGTTTGTTCGAGCTCTTTACTTAACATATTGCATTCCACCTATTTGGTTGGATATCGAACTTAGGTTATTCCTCTTCCATCGTACATTGCAATGGATGTCCATGGCTTTGAGCATAGCTGTTGACCTGTTCGACTTTTGCTTCAGCTATCTCATAGGTAAAAGTACCACAAAGAGCACTACCTTCGGTGTGAACTTGAAGCATGGTACGTGAAGCTTGCTCACGTCCCATGCTGAAAAGCGTTTCAAGTACTTCAATCACAAAATCCATGGGCGTGTAGTCATCGTTAAGCATGATTACCTTGTATTTTGGTGGTTGCTTTAACTCTGGCTTTGCTGGTGCGACGGCATAATCATGCTCGCCGTTCCATTCGTGATCATTTTCTTCGCTCATGCCCTTTTTTAGCTCACTTCATCTATCATTTTTTTCAATTCGCCGTTTTCATACAGCTCCATAATGATGTCACATCCACCAACTAACTCACCGTTAATATATAGCTGTGGGAAGGTTGGCCAATCAGCGTAACGATGCAAATTAGCTCTAACATCAGGTTCAGCTAGTACATTCACATAAGCAAATTCTGCACCACAGGCGCCAATGGCTTGTGAAGAACGACTTGAAAAGCCACATTGTGGAAACTCAGGTGTGCCTTTCATAAACAGAATAATCGAGTTTGACTCAATTGCCTGTTTGATTTTATCCATTACATCAACTTCCATTAGATCATTCCTCATTATTTATAAATTCGTTTAACAGCAGATGGGGACGTAAATTAACTAATTCAAGCTTAATTTAGTTATATTCCAGCTGCAAGAGACCAAGAATAGCGTCTAGGCCATTATGATTGATAACTGTGTCAGCTTGTTGCTGCACTGTTGGTTTAGCATGATAGGCGACGCTCAATCCGGCTGGTTGCATCATTAATAAATCATTGGCACCATCTCCAACGGCTATTGTTTGCTCGGGACGGATACCTATCTGCTCACAACAGTCTAGAAGAAAATCAGCCTTCGTTTGCGCTCCGCATATGTCCCCCTCAACTTCACCTGTCAATTTGCCATCATGTTCAGCTAAGCGATTGGCCTGACTAAAATCCAAGTTCAAACGTTGTTTAAGCCTATCTGTAAAAAAGGTAAAGCCACCAGAGACAAGCGCTAATTTAATACCACTGGATTTAAGCGAGCTAACCATCACTTCTGCACCGGGGCTTAATTTCAGTCTTTCATCGTACACACGCTCAAGCACGGTGACATCTAAGCCTTTAAGCAGAGACACACGTTGTCTTAATGAAGTTTCAAAATCTATTTCACCTCGCATGGCGGATTCAGTTATCGCCGCTACTTGAGGTTTTAGATTCATAAAATCAGCAATCTCATCAATACACTCTATGGTGATCAACGTGGAGTCCATATCAGTCACTAACAGACCTACCGCTGAGACATCAAAAGCGTCAGGCAAGCAATTGATGTCAAACAGATGCTGCTCTCTCAATGTCTCCAACACATCTACATCACATTCTTTATCTGTAGAAATAATGGCAAATTTATTTCGCCAATCAATAAAGCCCTGCAGTGAGTTTGCAATCTGCGCCGCTGCATCTTGAGTCAGCGCGGCACCTTGAAGTATCAGCGTTGCCATAATGGTCCTTTGATAGATAAAAAAACGGCGAGTCTGAAAAATTCAGCTCGCCGATTTAAATATAAGTCTTAAGCTTAGTTTTTCTGTGCAGCTTTTTCGTTAAAACGCTCAACACTGGCAATGAGTTCGGCTTCAGCTTCGGCTTTGCCTACCCAACCTTCAACTTTGACCCATTTATTTTTATCAAGATCTTTGTAATGCTCAAAGAAATGGCCTAACTGGCTAAGTAACCGCTCTGGCACGTCAGCAATATCTTTTATGTCATCGTACATTTTGTCATGAGGTACCGCGATGATCTTGGCATCTTCACCAGACTCATCTGTCATTTTCAACATCCCCACTGGACGGCATTGCACAACACAACCACTGATTAGCGCGTAAGGGCTGATAACTAATACATCGGCAGGATCACCATCGTCCGATAATGTGTTTGGTACGTAGCCATAGTTACATGGGTAGAACATAGCTGTATTCATAAAGCGATCAACAAATAAAGCACCAGTCTCTTTATCTACTTCGTATTTCACAGGATCTGAATGTGATGGTATTTCGATGATGACATTAATATCAGATGGCAAGTTTTGGCCTGAACCAACACGGTCAAGATTCATAGTGATTGTGCTCCGTTAGCGAATAAATTAAACCGCTAATTATAAAAGAAAAGTACTTCGGTTAAAACTTATCCGTGCATTGGCAGAGTTAAAGTAAAGGATAGCGAGTCATATCCTGATTGTTTAGCGCATGATGAACATCACACCGATGAATAACAACAACACTGAAAATAAGCGACTTAATAAAGTCGCGGAAAGTTTTGTGGCTATTTTAGCTCCAACTGGAGCCATCCAAATACTAGTACTCACAATACCTACAAAAGCTTGCCAATTAACAAATCCAGTCTGCCATGAGGTAGTGACTGGTTGATGAGCTTGACCAATTATCATGTAGGTAATAATGCCGCTTACAGCAATAGGAAAACCGCATGCTGCTGCTGTGCCTACGGCTTTTTGGATAGACAGTCCACTCATAACCAAATAAGGCACTATGAATGTGCCACCACCGATACCGACCATGGCAGAAATCACTCCAGTAATAGCACCATACAACAAGATGACAGGTTTAAGTAATAACCTTACAGAGACCTCTTTAGGTGCTGGCAGCCAAAGCTTAACTGCAGCAAAAATAGCAAACAGACCAAACCAGAACTGAAGTGATTCTTTGCTTAAAAGCGAAGTGATGTAAGCGCCAATGGCACTACCTATAACTAAGGTTGGCGCTAATTGTTTGACTAAATGCCATTGTGTATTGGCAAGCTTGTGATGAGCCCATACAGAGGATAATGAGGTGATGCTGATCGCAGCAAGTGACGTCGCTATTGCTACATGAATCACAAACGCCCCTTCCATTCCCTGCCAGGCAAAAACCCACAGCAAAATAGGCACGATGATCAGTCCACCGCCTACGCCGAACAATCCAGCTAATAAGCCAGATATTGCCCCTGCCATCAAAAAACCAAGCCAAGCTGTTATCACCAATCATCTCCAAAGTTGTCTGCTTCAAACGTTAAATCGCATCACATGATACGGCTGTCTGTTGTTAAAAGCGACGAGTTGATATGCCCGATATGTATCGATATACCATGTCATATCGGTATCATGTGACTACTGACACCAAACAATTATCAAGGGACCATCACACGGTGAACAATCACGTTTCACATAAACAGATATGGGCAATTGCGGGTCCAATGATTATTGCCAATCTATCCACACCTATTCTAGGTATGGTCGATACAGCTGTCGTTGGTCATTTAGCATCGCCAATCTATTTGGGTGCTGTTGCCATTGGCAGCATGATTTTCACGTTTTTATTTTGGGGCTTTGGTTTCTTGAGAATGGTAACGACGGGGCTAACCTCTCAAGTAAACGGTCTGGGTTCGCAACGTGAAACCGAATCGGTATTGGTCGAATCAGGACTCATTGCCCTTTTTATCGCATTTTTATTACTGCTTTTTCAATGGCCAATCATTTATTTTGCCATGAACATAATCGATGCTAGCCAAGCCGTCTTAAATGAAGCTCAGCATTACTATGCTGTACGAATATGGAGTGCACCTGCCACCTTATTAAATTACGCCATCATTGGTTGGCTTATTGGCATTGCCTCATCTCGTTCAGCACTGGCTATTGCCATCGTTATTAATGTAACCAACATTATTCTGGATTTAGTGTTTGTTAATCTACTCGGTATGAGAACAAACGGCGTTGCCTTAGCATCGGTTATTGCTGAATATGCGGGCTTACTCTTTGCTATTTATTTGTTGTTAAAACGAAAATTTGAATGGCGTCATATTGATGCAATAAAAAACCTCAAACGCTTATTTAAACAACGAGCACAACTAAAGCTACATGCTAACGTTATGGTCCGCACCCTCTGTCTTATTTTTAGTTTTGCCTTTTTCACTAATCAAGGGGCGCAACGTGGCGACGACGTGTTGGCAGCAAATATGGTGTTGCTCAATTTCATCACCTTTATGGCGTATGTGTTAGATGGCTTTGCCAATTCAACGGAAGTGATGACTGGCAAAGCCTTTGGACAAAAAAATAGCCAACTCATCAAAATAAGTCTGATTAAAAATACCTTCTGGGCGCTTATTGTTGCTTGTAGCTTTAGCCTGACTTATGCCCTATTCCACCAGCAAATCATCGCAATGTTGACAGACATACCAAAGGTTGCCGCATTAGCAGATGATTACGCAGTTTGGATTTACCTAGCGCCCTTACTTGCAGTCTGGTCATATCTTCTAGATGGTTTATTTGTTGGTGCTACCTTAGGTAGGCAAATGCGAAATGCCATGCTGTTTTCTGTCTTTGTCTGCTATCTCCCCGCTTGGTATTTTTTGCAGCCATTTGACAATCATGGGCTATGGGCGGCACTGATGGTTTTGTTTATTGCCAGAGCAATCTCTCAGACCGCGTATTTACCATCAATTTTCCGCCAGGTCAGAAAGAGCTAATCAGCAAAAACGATTAGTCATCTAAAATATTGAAGGTGCGCCGCTGCTGAGTAAAGGGACAGCTGAAAGCCAGATAATAGGCACTTAGCTGCAAATTATCATCTTCCGTATGACCATACAGTCTGTCACCAGCCACAGGAAAGCCAAGACTCGCGCTATGACGCCTTATTTGATGCTTACGTCCTGTTTCTATCAACACATCTAGTAAGCTTCTGTTGGTCTGCTCGTCAAAATGCAGCAATACAAAATGACTTACAGCATGCTTGCCATCAATGGGCTCACGTACCGTGACTGGCGCATCATTTTTTACGATGGATGAAAAGTTTCCATCTACCCAAATTCGGTATTTTTTTTCGATATCACGTTGCTGAAATAGCGCTGACAACTTAGCTGCCGCTTGTTTTTGATGCGCAATGACAATTAAGCCATTGGCTGCACGGTCCAAACGATGCACAACAAAGGCATTGCGTTGGGGACTTAGATGTTGTTCTGCCCAACGTGTTACGGTGCAGTGGTCCCCCCATTTTGAGCCTTGTGATAACAAACCATAGGGTTTATTCCAGACGCTATAGTGCCCAAAATCAGCAATTAATGTTGGCTCAATGACCTGCTTATCCAGCACATGCTTGTCATAGTAAATATGGAGTGTGTCACCAACGCTTAGACTGCGTTTAGCTCGACGGATACGTTGCGTTTTTTTTCCACTACTTATCCAAACCGCTCCTTGCATCATGACGCGCTTAATTTGTTGTTTTGATAAGGAGGAAGATTCAGCCAGTAAATCAACGGCATTGATACCTGCTTTTTGAATAGGTAGGTGGAGTTCGAATCGTTCTGAGTGATAAGGCATTTTATGATGACAAGCTTTGGCGTAGAATTAGGCTAGTTTACTGCTTTGGTGCCAATGATGCTAAAACTCAATTTCTACTTTGTTAGCTTTTTAGCGTCTTTATTTATCGCTAATGTTGCTGTTGCTGAGATTTATAAATGGACTGACGACGATGGCCAAGTTCACTACAGTCAGCAAGCCCCTAAAGACAATGCGGCTGAAGTGATGAATGTACCGACACCGCCACCAATTAGTCCAGAGCAAGCTAAAAGGCAAGTGGATGCTCTAATCTCACAGCAAGAAGCTGACGAAGCTGCAAAGCAACAAGCACAAGAAAGAGCGCAAGCTGAAAAAGCCTTCGACGAAAAACGAAAAAAACAATGCGAAGAAGCTAAAAATGCATTGACTCAATATCAAGAGCATCCCGCCGCCCGATACTACGATGAAAATGGCGATGTAAAACGGATGACCGAAGAGTTTCGACAAGAAAAAATGAAAACGATAAAAGCAACTATTAAACAACATTGTAAATAAGGAGAAGCTCATGCCTTACCTCAATATCACGACTAATAGCACCATCGATGACAAAGCTAGTTTTATCAAAAAAGCTAGTCAAACTGTTTCCAAAGCATCAAGCAAACCAGAAAGTTACGTGATGATCGTAGTCAATGAACAAGCAAGCATGTCATTTGGTGGCTCTGATGCACCGGCAGCTATGCTGGACTACAGAGCGCTCGGCTTGCCGGCAGATAGAAAAGCATTCTCAGATACTTTGTGTACGCTCATCGAACAAGAACTCAGTGTTGAGGGTGGGCGCATTTACATCAGCATGACAGATGCCGAACGACAAAATTGGGGCTGGGATCACAGCACCTTCTAAGGTTTATTTTAAAATAATCAGCAGTCTTACTGCTTATAAATCACTATTACAACAGGAATTCTAATTACTCATGCGCGCCTCAAACCTGCTTATTTCCACGTTAAAAGAGACTCCAGCAGATGCCGAAATTGTCAGCCATCAACTAATGCTTCGAGCAGGTTTGATTCGCCGTTTGGCATCAGGTCTCTACACTTGGTTGCCGATGGGATTAAAAGTGTTAAGGAAAACCGAAGCCATTATTCGTGAAGAAATGAATAATGCCGGTGCGCAAGAAGTTCTGATGCCCTCAGTACAACCTGCCGAACTTTGGCAAGAGAGCCAGCGCTGGGAAAAATATGGTCCGGAATTACTTCGCCTGACAGATCGTCATCACCGTGAGTTTTGTTATGGTCCAACTCACGAGGAAGTCATCACTGACTTAGTAAGACAAGAAATTCGTAGTTACAAACAATTACCCATCAATTTCTATCAAATTCAAACAAAGTTTCGTGATGAAATTCGACCACGTTTTGGTCTGATGCGTGCCCGTGAATTCTTGATGAAAGATGCCTATTCGTTTCATTTAGACCAAGCGTCTTTACAAGAAACCTATGATCAAATGTATACCTCATACTCACGTATTTTCACACGTATCGGCTTAGATTTTCGTCCAGTACAGGCAGATACAGGCAGCATTGGTGGTAATGCCTCTCATGAATTCCATGTATTAGCTAGCTCAGGCGAAGATGCCATCGCATTTAGTAATAAAAGCGACTACGCCGCCAATGTTGAATTGGCCACAGCCATGCCACCAAAAGGTGAACGCCCTGCGGCATCAAATCCCATGGCGTCGGTTGATACACCGGCGAAACATAGCATTGATGATGTCAGTGAATTTCTCAAAATTCCAGCTGAACAATGTGTAAAAACCTTATTAGTCGAGGGTGTAGAAGAAGATAGCGTGGTGGCCTTAGTTCTACGCGGTGATCATGAATTAAACGAAATCAAAGCAGAAAAGCATGCATTAATCGCTGCACCTTTAACCTTTGTTACTCCCGAAAAAGTACTTCAAGTCTGTAAAGCGAATATTGGCTCAATTGGTCCTGTCGGCCTGGAGATACCGGTTATTGTTGATCATGCGGCGGCTTTCCTGAATGACTTTGTGTGTGGTGCTAATGAAGATGATAAACATCTAATCAATGTGAACTGGGCCCGAGATTTAGCAGAGCCAGAAACCTACGATCTGCGTAATGTCGTAGCAGGCGACGCCAGCCCAGATGGTGAAGGCGAACTCGAAATAGCACGCGGTATCGAAGTCGGCCATATATTCCAGCTAGGAGAAAATTACAGTAAGAAATTGAACGCTGTTGTGTTGAATGAAACCGGTAAGTCTCAGGTCGTCACCATGGGCTGTTACGGTATTGGTGTTTCACGTGTTGTAGCGGCAGCAATTGAGCAAAATCATGATGACCGCGGCATTATTTGGCCTGATTCTATTGCACCATTCCAAGTTGTTCTGGTTCCAGTGAATGCTCACAAGTCAATGCGTGTAAAAGAAAAAGCAGAAGAAATTTACCAACAACTTCAAGCTGCCGGCATCGATGTGCTTCTGGATGACCGAGGTCTTCGTCCAGGCGTTGCGTTTGCGGATATGGAGTTAGTGGGTATTCCGCACCGCTTAATATTGGGTGAACGTGGTCTCGACAATGGCCTGATTGAATATAAACACCGACGCAGTGGCGAAGGTGATGAATTTGCCATTGATGATGTGGTGAGTGTTATGCAAAGCAGATTGGTTTAAGCCGTTTTATGGCAGTTATTAAGCAATCAGACTTTATTGATAGCATCAGTGATGCATTGCAATTTATTGCCTGCTATCACCCAAAAGATTTCATCCAAGCGATGAGTCATGCCTATGAACATGAACAATCGCCTGCTGCCAAAGATGCAATAGCACAGATCCTTGTCAACTCCAGAATGTGTGCTGAAAACAATCGCCCTATTTGTCAGGATACTGGCATTGTTAATGTGTTCATAAAAGTGGGCATGAATGTCCAATGGCAAGCCGAGATGAATCTTGAAGACATGGTGAATGAAGGTGTTCGTCGTGCCTACCTCCATCCTGATAATGTGCTCAGGGCCTCAGTGGTGTCAGATCCTTTGGGTGCTCGCAACAATACAAAAGATAATACTCCAGCAGTAATTAATACGGAGT
>LAZR01002041.1_pt1 | contig 12074 bp, 15 predicted proteins | sample 329461 | NCBI WGS metagenome assembly LAZR01 (sample SAMN03002196, study PRJNA259156) | marine sediment metagenome | biome: sea floor; feature: Hydrothermal impacted sediments; material: marine sediment; isolation source: Loki non-amplified sample from Loki's castle hydrothermal vent sediment ...
CTTTCAAATCTCTTACCTCAAAAGCTATCAAAGCATAAAGTTGGTGGTTGAGGAAAGCAAATTCTTTGGAATCTAAATCAATTTTTTCAGCACGCAAAAGGTTTTTAAAACTTGTCAAACTTTTGTTCATCCATTTATATTTTTAAACCAGAATCCGCGTATGTTTGAGCTGTTTTTTGAAACCACACTTTCTCCACCAGCAACAGTTACATCAGCTGCATTATCTCCCGTAAACACAATTGCTTGGTCAACAGTAACATCTCTTTGAACTTGCCCAAAGTAAGTCAATAAAGCAGCACTAACCAAAACTAAAGCCAAAATAGGCAATCCAAACATTAAAAATTTCTTTTTGTTCATATTTATATACCTCCTATAAATTTAATTTTGAATATTAAATTAATTATTCCTTCTTCAGAATTGCAAAGACTTTTGTATTGCATTTTGGACATAATCCTTTTACGGCTTTTCTTGTTCCCTTCCCTTTTAATAAAACAATCTCTGGATTAACCACATTAACTTTCTCTTTACACCGCATACAATATGCTTTATAATCTTCTTCCATTTTTTTAGTTTAGGTTTACTTTTTTGCTTTTATCTTTTTCCAGTCTTCCAATTCCTTCTCTGCCTTATTCTCTTGAACAAGAGAGTCTAGCCTTAAAACGATATTCTCCTGATTTTCTTTTAGATTCTTTAATCTTTCGTAGGTGTAACCGAAACCAAAACTCATTATTGCCCAGGCAATACCTAATGCTCCAGCAATTATTGCTTGTGAGGGGTCTGGATAAGTAAAAGTCCACCTTAAACCTGCCAGAATAGCAAATATTACACCACCAAGCCCAGAAGCTCCGAAGACATAAGTTAAATTTCTCATTTTATTTTTTGTTTTTAGAATACGATTCAGGAATAACAATTTCTTCTATTCTTTCACGGAATTTATTAAACCATTTTCCCATTTTGTTTAATTTAATTGTGCGGTAAGTATCATCATCTAACATATAAAACATATCAAATAAATTACTTAAATCCTCCTGTGTTAATTTAAATTTCTTTGCTTCTTTGTCTAAATATTTTCTATATTCTTTTAATTCCTTCATAGTTGGTATTTTTTGTTTCATTTTTTCCCTTTCGATTTAAAGAGAATTATTGCATAGAAAAAATTAATTACAGTCACACTACCCCAGAACCAAGGATTGAGGTCTAACGACAGAACTAGAGTAAGCAATCCCATAAAAATCAACCAAATACCAATAAAATTTTGTTTGTTCATTTTATTATCACGCAGTTTTTAAAGTCATCAAATTCATCAAAACGATTTATCACTTCTTTGTAAAGTTCATAATCTGTATAATTATCCTCAAAGTAAACATAATCGGCATATTCAGAATCAATACACTCAACCTTTAAAGTCCAGACAGGAATTTGTTTTTGGAGAGCTTGGTTTTCTTTTGTTAATGCAAGTACTTTAGAATCATAATAAAGACTAAAAATCATAAAAAAAATTAAAGAAATAAAAAATATTATCGCTAAAAATCTCCACATCTTTCTGGAACTTTTTACTTCACCTAATTTATCTATAAGTTCCAAGATTTTTTGTCTGCCTGATTTTCTTGCCATTTTTCTTTAACCTCTTCTTCTTTTTCTCTTAATACCCCTCAAACTCATATAATTTGAAAGTCTTGGTAATGTTGTTTTAACTCTAAACCTGTCCCAAATAAGTTCTATAAGCCCTTTGTTTGTGGTTTTATCTATATTCCATCTCACGAAAGATTCCATTTCTTGAGGGTATCTTTCCTTCTTTAAAGATATTTTTGCATAGGACTTTATTTTTTTTACCTTATCAAATCCAATCTTCTTCCTCTTCTTCTTAATTCCTCCCTTAGCCTTTTTTATAATCTTTCCCCATCCCTCAACTTCTTCTTTCGTTGGATGTAATGGATTACGCACTTGTTCACTTATTGTAACAAGGGTTCCTAATATTTCCCCTTTTGCTTTTTTTATTGATGAACTGTCATGAGCAAAGTTCCAGTCAATATAGTTTTTCCTTAAAATCTCATCTATGCAATCATCGAGTTTTTTCTCCGCTTTAAGATACCATTCAGGTAAAACTGCAATCATCTTATTTTTCCTCCCTCTTTTAAGACTTTCTCTATACACTCTTCACAAATATCTTTTTTATTCTCATCTACTTCATTTTTTTCGCAATTTTCACACTTTTTCATTTTTCCTTCCCTTTTATTTCATTAACTTTAGTTAATTCTTCAATATTTACAATATCTCCAACTTTTAATTTTCTGAGTTTTAAATCTTCTTTAGTTAGAACAATTACAGCAGAGTTTCCCCATCTTTTTATCTCTTTCCTCATGTTTAACAAAGTTAAACTAAGTTTATAAATGTTTTGGTTGGCTCTCTTTTTTCTTTTTTTCTTCTTCTTCCTTTTTCTTTCTTCTTTTAATAAAAATAAATAAAATTAAAAGGAGAAAAAATATCATAATGGCCTCAAAAAATATTATATCTTCTCCACTTATTCCAAGAAAAGAGACTATAGTAAAAAGAAAGAGGGGTATCTTTGGTTCTTCTATTGGTACTTCCTCTTCTACTTCTATAGGCAACCTAAGACCCTCACGATATTCTGTTGGTACTTCTCCTGCAAGAAATACTAATTCTTCGTCCCCTAAGCAACCTATAAGAAGTTCGGAGTCCCCTCCGCAAATTTGTGGTAGTTCGGCGTCACTAAACGAAGAAATAAAACTAATCAAAAATATTCCAACGAACAAAGTTGATAATATTTTTTTCATCTTATTGTTTCCAAGGCACTAAGATTATTGTTTGATTGTTTACCAAAATGTCAACATATCCTCTTGTTTGAATACTGCCTACAATAATATTGGTTATGTCTGTAATGCATTCATCGTACACTTTTTCCTGATATTTGCTTACTCCAAACGTAAAAACTAGAATTCCTGCTAATAGTATGATTATCAAAATCAACAAAATTATAATATATTTTTTGTTCATTTAACCATACACTGTTTTCCAGGAATCTCCTATATTTATTTTAATTTGTGTTACTGTTTTCCAGGAATCTCCTATATTTATTTTAATTTCTGAGACTGTTTTCCAGGAATCCGCGATGTTTACTTGCAGGTTTGTTGCTGCCGCAGTATAATAAACCGTCATACGAATGTGGTCAATATAAGTAATTGATTGTCCCTCATCTGGTAATTCCTCATTTGAGAGAGCTACTCTCATTCCAAAGGTAACAGCATTTACTTCTGCTGGAGTCAAAGTTGCTGCCCACATATCAGATGAGCCACCATGAGATTCATAAATTTCTGACGCGCACGCCGTATTGAAAGGCGTTCCGACTTTGTAAGTTCCTGTTGGTGAGCCTGCTTTTATTAAATAAATCTCATAAAACAGTGATTCACCAGGTTCATCACTTTCTTCACAGCGTTCAATCTCAACTTTGACCCCATCAATAGTTGCTCCAGTGGGAATTGTAAAACCGAAGTTTGTGGCTAGCAGGGGGTCGCCAAATGTATCGTCTATAGTAAGTTCTTGTTCGGCACGGCTGTTATCACTCGCAAAGACATTAGTTGTATAAAACCAATCAGGATATGCGCCTGGTACATTAACAGCAGTAGCAGGATTCCTTGGTCCTTGGCTTGGGTCAATATAAATAGGGTAGACTCTTTTACTGTCATTAAGCCAAGAGAAGGAGGTTTTTATTGTAACATACAACGAGTTTCCTTGTTTTTTAAATTGATAAGTTAATAATTGGAAAGACCTATTTGAATCATAGGCATATGGTTTTTTAAAATAATAAAGAACATCCCCAAACTCATCTTTTATATATACTTCATCTGATGTTGTTCTATCGCTTTTTTTATCCCATTCAACACCTTCTATAACAATATGATTTGAATTAGTTTCTAAAACAAAATCTAAATTCAAGGTTATATTTCCTTGGTCTATCATATATTGCGGAGGCGAAGGCAAATCAGATGATTGATTAATAATTAAATTTTCTTTTAAAAAGTCATTATAATAAGAATATTGCAAATCTATTCCCAAACCATAAGCATCTTCATATAAAAATTTATTATCATTTGGCATACCCACAACATTTTGTATCATAGATATTTGTTCTAATCCTCCATCATATCCTTCATATTGCAAAGCCATTGGTTGAAAAGTCATATATTCAGAACCAATCATAAATTTAATTATTGGTCCTTCTGTTGGGTCTTCTTTAAAATAAGATTGATAAACTCCTTTAATTACTTCATAGTCATATAAAGGATTTGAAGAATCAACTATTGTTGTGTTTATAGGAAAAAACTCTGAACCATTATAATAATTAACAAATCCTAAATAACTTGTTTGAGCAAATGTATTATTTCCTAAATTATAAACATTTGTTTGATAATTAACATAAGTAACATTTTCAACAACTTCAGGTTCTTCCCCTTGTTGTGCAATTACAAAAACCCCAATTATAATAATCAATGTCAAACTAATTAATAAAATTGATTTTGACTTCATTTTAAGCGGTGTATTTTACCCAAATAGTACCAATTGTTGTCGTGCTTGCAGTCGGAGGAGTAGTTGTTCCGTAGACAACATTTACTAACACATCAGTAGCGGCAGCGCCGTGGTCTGGCGCGTACTTTGCTGTTAAAGTATTAGATACATCACTATCTCCAACACAACTTGCACAAACCAATGTCCCAGCACTATCAAAATAAGTGCCAGTAACTCCAAGATATGTTACTGCAGTTAAATAAACATTATCAGTAGTATCAATTCTATCCTCTGCTCCACGATACCAATACTCATCGTCACCAACATAAAGGCCTCCGTCAGCTCTTAATTTATTTGGAATATAAACACCACTCGTGTGTGTACTCCCATCATTTAATCTAAGCCATTCATCAGAACTTTTTGCAATTGTCCCAAAATCTCCATATATAATACTTATTGAATTTAAATTAACGAATGTCGGACTACTTCCTGTTGTCAAGTGCTGTCCTGTATCATATACTAATTCATCAGCAGCCACACTATTTGTAGCGAGTTCGGTTGCGTCTATTGAACCCTGCAAGATTTGTGAATCTCCGATACAATTAGCTGTAACAGCTATATCGTTTGCATTTGCTGTTATACATGTTCCTCCTATAACATTAAGTGTTCCACTTGCTGTAATCGGTCCACCAGTTAAACCTGTTCCTGAACCAACACTTGTCACTGTTCCTGCCCCAACAGTGATACAAGTCAATGTATCTCCTATAATCCGGACTGCTGTTCCTGCTCCACAACCAGTTGGATAATTATTTATATCTGTCCAAGTTGACTTTCTTACATAATTAGATGCAGTAAGAGTATTCACAACATCTCCATCTGTAACACAGTCTGTACAACCTGACTGCCATTCTGCAATTGTGTCTACAGTGCCTGCTCCTGATAATGAATCATGGGGTAAATCTCCAACAACACCATAATTATCCCAAAAGTCAGAAGAGTTAACATTCGCATTTGATATATCAGTAATTTGTGAAATTGCTATACTAACATTTGTCCAGTCTGTTGCATTTATTGCTCCTCTTACATCTAACTTAACAGAAGGACTTGTCGTGTTGATGCCGACGTTGCCATTACCTAAAATTGTCATCTGTGTATTATCATTTGTTCCAAACTGAAGAAGGGCATTTCTTCGATTCAAAAAAATAATATTTGAATTGCTACTTGATGAGCTTCCAAGATACCAAAGTTGTTGGTCGGGATTTCCATTGCCATCTGATTCATAAGCTGTAATAACTACATTAGATGTTACACTATCAGCAGGATTTTGAATAATTAATTGCCCTGCTGGGTGAGACCCAACTGTTCCAGCAATATTTGCTTTAATATGAAATGCAGAATCTGGTGAACTTGTTCCAATGCCGACGTAGCCAGAACTTAATAATGTCATTAATTCAATTTCATTATCTGTGTTGTTTTCCTCATAAAACCAATGGAATCCTTTGTTACCGGCCCTTGTATCAATTCTGAACCACATGCCGCTTGAATTATTAACAATTTCATTTATTCCACGGTTAGTATTGACACCCAAATTCAATATCGCTTCTCCGCTTGCTGTGGCGCCCGGTGATTCAAGCTCCAAACCAGCCGTTGAGTCGTTGTTTTCTATTATGAAAGCAAGATGGTCAACATCTCCTAAGTCTTGTATATGAAGACTGTTATTAGGACTCGTCGTACCTATTCCTACGTTATAACTTAAATTATAAGGAAATAGATTAGTTCCAGAAACATTCCAATCAGAATCAGCTCCTCCTCCCGCTGTTACGCACTCTACCCCACTTGTGGTAGTATTCATTACTACTTGACCATCAGAGCAATCTCCTATTCTGGCAACTGATGATGTATTCCCAGCCCATAATGGGTCTGTTTCTGTATAAGATGTAAGCCATCTTGTGTCTCCAGTAGCATTAAAACCAGAAATCCATAAAAAGCCAGCAGGAGTATCATAATTATCCCAGTAATTAGAAGAGTTAACATTCGCATTTGATATATCAGTAATTTGTGAAATTGCTATACTAACATTTGTCCAGTCTGTTGCATTTATTGCTCCCCTTACATCTAACTTAACAGATGGACTCGCTGTTCCGATTCCAACCCTTCCATTTGTATTGACAAAAAGAGTTGTTCCGTTTACTGTCAGATTCTTGTTAAAAATATTATTTGCTGTGAAAGTATTTGAATTATTAAGATAAGCCAAGTTAGTATTATTGAAAGAACCAGCAGAAGTTGCACATTCAAGAGTTGTACCACCAGAGATATTCTGTACAAATTGTCCTGATGCACAATTAGCATTAACAAAAGTGTCAGAATCCCTATCATCTATTGTAGTGTTTAATTGAGATTCATCAAAATCTAATTGAGTCCCATTAAAAGATAAATAGTTTGTAGATGTAGGTCCAATTATCCAGTTGAAAGCTCCTTTAAACCAAGAAGTTGTAATATTCCAAACACCTAAATTTACATTCTTAACAGCTCCAATATATGGAATAAACAATTCTTTAGTAGGGCTTGGGCTTGGAACTTCTAATCTGGATTCTACACCATTTTCAATCTGAAGTTCAACCGTGGGATTTGCTCCACCCCCACTAAGCCTGACAATAATTCTAAGAAGTAATCTGTCTGTTAAATCCAAAGCAACTTCACTTCCAAAGATATGAATATTTTCCTGTACGAAAGAGGATGTCAAAATAGTACTCTCTTCAGTTGTTACTAATAAAACAGGATTTTCTCCAGAGCTATTTACTTTATATATTTTAGCTTGGAGTGTTGTATCTTTTGTTCCATCAGATGTGACCCTTGCATGGAAATGAAACTCGTAAATACCATCTGAAACCAAAGGAAGTCCCGGTACATTTGCATCTGTAGTCCAATTTTGAAACTCTTGTCCGTCGGCTGTAATACCAACTGATAAAGTTACAATTGAAGTATCATTTGCTGCAGTATCTAAAACTTTGCTTCCACTTACACCACTGGCTTCATTATGCAAAAATAGAGTTAACTGCCCATGTTGAATTCCATCCAAAAATTGACCATCACCAAAATAAAAGGAAGCAGTCATATTTCCTGATGTGGTGAGATTTCCCGTCATAGTATCTCCTGTATTTAGTAAATATTTGTCTGGGAAATTTTGAATATCACTATGATTTAAATTTCCTTTGAACCAAAAAGCAGTTATATTGTTAGTAACATTAACCTTCCCTTGAATTATTGCATCTCCACTTAAATTTAAATTTTTGGCATAAATTGTATTAAATATTATATCTGAGAAAGTGTGATTTTTTCTTAAGGTTCCATCACGGTATTCGCATAATGCCAATGGCACCGACGATAAATCGCTTATGTTTATGCTCACAAACCCCACTCCCTGACTATTAAAAGTTACTGTTGTTGAATAATCTAAGATTATATTTGAAGAGTCACAGTCATTTGTAGAACTAAAATTAAATTCATATGCCACATTAGTTCCAGCAAGGTCTATATTATTTGGAAAAATTGATAAATTTCCAGCACTAATAAAACCTAAAGAAAAAATTACGAATATGAAAAGGAATATTAAATTAAATATTCTTTTGGGTTTTTGGGTTTTCATCATTTTGGGTTTTTGGAACAAAACTGGGATTATGAGTTAAAATGTAAATTGGTTCTTATTATTAAAGATTTTCTGATTTATAAATTCTTTCTTTTTTCATTAATTTATTGAATTTAGAGTCTTCTTCTTAAATGAGCCCTTTGTCTACTTGAACCATGGACTGGATATGCAGGAGTTCGTCCCTGGATTGTGCCTATCCACTTTCCCTTAGATACCCTTCTTATTCTTGTTTTATCGGATTGCCTTACCTGTGCCACATATTTTCTTCCCCTCATTTTTCCTGTTTCAGAATGTTGTAAGTAAGTAGTGTGACTAGTGGGGTCTATACTTATGTATGCTTTCGGAATTCTTATTTTTCTCTTTCTTGCCATTTTAATTATATGTTACTTTTGCTTTTTTTAATATAGTTCCAAAAGCCATTCCTTTATTTGCTTTTGCTGTTTTTTTAACGTGCCTTTGCCAAGCATTTAATTTTCTTTTTTTAGCCATTTTAACTGATAGGATAACTAATCCCTTTAAGTATTTATATCTTTTCTATTACCATCCTTCTTCAAATTTTTTTCTCTCTGTCATATTCTGCTCTTCTTTCTCCCTCCATTTATCCAATTTTTCTGCTCCTTTATATTTCCAATAATAAAAACTAATAATTACAATCCCCACTAATATAACAAACAATCCACCTGGGGGGTTATTTTCCCATATTTTGTTTCCTATTGAAAAAAACAAACCGGATTTTTCTTCTGTTTTATTACTCAAAATTATATTTATGCTACCCTCTGAATATATCTTTTCTCTTGTGCCTTCATGCAGTCCTTCTACCCCAATCCACAAACTAATATTTGTTTGGTTAAAATCATTTACATCTATTATTTGTGAAATCCAAAGTGTCTTAGTTTGTTTAATTCTTAGCATATCAACAATAATGTTTTTAGGCAAGGCTTTCTTAAATGGGGGAGGATAACTATCCATGATTGTCAAATTTAATATTCTGTATTTTTGATTAAAGTTTTTTCCAATTATCTCAAATGAAATTGAACTATATTGGATTTCGGGAGTGGGAAGCACTTCTTGACCACCTTTAAAAAAATGAGGTTTGAGGGAGATTTCTAAATCATTTGCTAAAATTGTTGGGATTATTAATAATAATACAATAATTAAAACAATTATCTTCTTCTCCATTTTCTCCTCTTATATCTAATTGCTACATACTGGTAAGGATTTACTTTTACCTTTTTTCCAGGAGCCCGGATTTTCACAAAGGAAAACCCTAGTAATCCAGCTCCCCCTAAGAACAACACCATAAATGCAACATTGCTTTTCCAGAAACAAGGACCTTCTTTAAAGCAATTTGTAATCAATGTCTTTCCACTCAGTCTTTCACAAATTCCTTCAAAACAAATTTGTCCATCTTCATAAACTGTTATATTTTCTGCTACTTCTTCGCCGATTCCAGGGACTGTTGCAAATAATTGCTGTGTAAAAAAGCAAACTGTTGAAGGGTCTCTATCAAAGCAATATTTTGTAAAAGACCATATTAAAGCATCAAAATCAAATGGCTTGCAATCTTGCTGGCAATTATACCAGTTTTCCTTTATTCCGTACTCATTTCCTTCTAATTGGCAGAGGTTATCTCCGCAGAAACTCTTTGGTGGTATTTCAATCTGTTCCTCTTCTTCTGCTATTGGTTCTCCGCCTCCTCCTCCACCAGCACTACTACTTTTTGCTATGAATGTTAAATTAGCATCATCCAAATTTCCTGCAAAATCTTCTCCCCAAAATTGAACTACAAATGTTGCATAAAACAAAGAAGATATACTTCTAGAAGTTGCTAAACAGGTTAATGATGTATTTTCTGGATAATTATGAACAAGTCCAGCAGGGGTTCTTAATGTAAAGTAACATTCTTTCAAATGTGCATCTGATATATTATAATCTATGGTAATTGACAGAGTATTTACAACTACTGTATTATTGGCTGTTGTTATATTTACAACAGGATTTGCTGTGTCTAAAGTTATATGTCTCAATAAAGTATAGTTTTTATTGTTTAAGGTGTCTGTAATGTTGACTTCATATGTGTAATTGTCATTATCATTCAATCCTGTCCAGTTAATGTCATATGTTGCTATTGTAAAAATTGTTGAATTTACTGTTGCTGTAGCGTTATACAAAGAGAAAGTTATATTGGCTAGATTTATTTCTGTCCAGGTTACATTTACATAAATGTTTGATTGTGAGAGATTTGAATAATCTGCTGAGGTTTCTGATTCATAAGAAATCAAGGGATTTACTGAATCAACAAAGAACTGGACTGTTGAATAGTTTTTATTGTTTGCTGAGTCATTTACTCCTACAAGCCAAGTTGATGAACCCTGGCCAGAGTTTAGTCCTGTAACATTTGAACAACTTGCTCTTGTGATATTTGTAGAACCACCATTTGTTGAATACCAACAACTATCAACATATAAATCTGAATAAGTATAATTAAGTTCTGTTTGAACGGCATTGTAACTTGTATTTGTTGGGTAAACAAGGGTTATTTGAGGATTTGTTTCATCTATATTCAATGTAAAATTATTAACAGAAAAGCCATTATTGTTTAAAGTATCATTACACCAAATAGCCCAGATTGAAATTACTTCAGGGATAGTAACGGTTGTGAAATTTTGGACTCCTGATGTGGGACCAACCCAAGTATAGTTCTTATGCCATGTTCCTGTCGAATTCGCCCATAATTGACAAGTATCCAATCCATCAGCATCTGTTGTTGTGTAATTAAAGTATATACTTGTTCCTGAATCAAACCATTCATTATCACTTGGAGCATCTAAAACAATTGCGGGAACAACTGTTCTTATACCAAATTCTACAATACCTGAATTCACATTATTTAGACTATCATTTGAATAAAGAGTTACATTATAATCAACATCTCCTCCTACAAGAGCAAAGGTCGTGTTTGCACAACTTGCAATGGTTGTATTGTCTATTACTAAATCTTTTGTTGAGTTTTCAACCTTATACCAACAAGAATCAACCCCAACAAGAAGGTCTGTTACCGTATAATTTAATGGAATTGTATCATTATTTGAATAACCCGCACCAGATTGGGGGTGTGCTATTGTAATTATTGGCGGAGTAGAATCTAAAGTGATTGTCCTTGTGGCTGTTGTATTAGAATTGCCAGCATAATCATAAATTGTAACATTATAAGTATATATTTCATTATTTAATCCTGTCCAGTTTATTGTTCTTGTTCCATCTGTAAATGTTGTTGAATTCACTTGGGCTGTTTGGTTGTGTAACAAGAAGGTTATATTTTTCTCATTTATTTCAGTTACGGTAACATTATTAAAAATATGTGACACTGTAACATTTGCATAATCACCTTCTATATTTGCTCCATAATCTATTTGTGGGTTGGTTGTGTCAATTGTAAAACTCACATAACTTTGGTTTACATTATTTGCAGTATCGTTCATAAACACTGTGATGTTGTGCTTTCCTTCTGCCCATGTTGGGGCAGTTACATTAGTTCCACAAGATGCTAAGGTAGTGTTAGAACCAGTGCCATCCTGCCACCACACACTGTCACAATTAATCTCTGTGTAAGTATACTTCACATCAGTTGTTGTGACTGTGGTGTTTGTGTTATTGACTGGGGAGATTATTGAAATTAATGGATAAATTGTATCCTTAAAAAAAGTTACAGAAGTTGAATTTTCATTTCCTGTGGTGTCATTCATATACAATGTCCATGTATTAGAATCTTCTGTTGAGGTTATTGTTGTAAAATTAGTTCCACAGGCTACATGGCTTACATTATTTGCTCCTCCATCTTTAGAATACCAGCATCTGCTTGGATTTATTTCTGTGTAAGTATAATTAAGTTCAGAAACATTTG
>LAZR01002042.1_pt1 | contig 12072 bp, 7 predicted proteins | sample 329461 | NCBI WGS metagenome assembly LAZR01 (sample SAMN03002196, study PRJNA259156) | marine sediment metagenome | biome: sea floor; feature: Hydrothermal impacted sediments; material: marine sediment; isolation source: Loki non-amplified sample from Loki's castle hydrothermal vent sediment ...
CAATGTGGTACTTTATCCAAGGGTCTTCTGTAAACCGAACGTTCTCGGGAAATGAAGCCTTTAACCAAACCGATTGGAGTGCTATTGCTAACGGATCACTTACTATGATTACGTTCTATGCCAACGATTCACTTGGAAATGAAGCATCACAATCGGTAAGTATTTATGTTGATAAACTAGGTCCCTCAATTACAATTAACTCACCGAGCGATAACGACATATTTAACGCAACGGCTCCTGTATTTGATGTTTCCATAACCGACGGAAATCTTGATACAATGTGGTATAATATCGCAGGCTCAGGAAAAAACCGAACGTTCTCGGGAAATGAAGCCTTCAACCAAACCGATTGGACTGGTATTACTAACGGAACGGTCACAATTATCACCTTTTACGCCAACGATTCACTTGGAAATGAAGCATCGCAATCAGTAAGCATCTATGTTGATAAACTAGCTCCCTCAATTACAATTAATTCACCGAGCGATAATGACATATTTAACGCAACGGCGCCACTATTTGATGTTTCCATAACCGACGGAAACTTTGATTCAATGTGGTACTTTATCGAAGGCTCTTCTGTAAACCGAACGTTCTCGGGAAATGAAGCCTTCAATCAAACCGATTGGAGTGCTATTGCTAACGGATCACTTACTATGATTACGTTCTACGCCAACGATTCACTTGGAAATGTGGCATCACAATCGGTAAGCATCTATGTTGATAAACTAGGACCCTCAATTACGATTAATTCACCAAGCGATAATGACATATTTAACGCAACGGCTCCTGTATTTGATGTTTCCATAACCGATGGAAATTTAGATTCAATGTGGTACTTTATCGAAGGGTCTTCTGTAAACCGAACGTTCTCGGGAAATGAAGCCTTTAACCAAACCGATTGGGACGGCATTGCTAACGGCACGCTAACAACCATCACCTTTTATGCAAATGATTCCTTAGGAAATGAAGCATCACAATCCATAAGCATTTATGTTGATAAACTAGGACCCTCAATTACGATTAATTCACCGAGCAATAATGACATATTTAATGCAACGGCGCCAGTATTTGACGTATCTATAACCGATGGAAATTTAGATACAATGTGGTACTATATCGAAGGGTCCTTAGTAAACCGAACGTTCTCGGGAAATGAAGCCTTCAACCAAACCGATTGGGACGGTATTACTAACGGAACGCTAACTATGATTACGTTCTACGCCAATGATTCCTTAGGAAATGAAGCGTCACAATCAGTGAGCATATATGTTGGTAATACGGGCCCTTCAATTACTATTAATTCACCAATCGAGAACGCTGCATTCAACGTAATAGCCCCATTCTTTAACGTTACAATTTATGCCGTTAATTTTAATGTAAGTTGGTATACAATTGATGGAGGAACAACTAACACTACATTCATAGGGAACAACACACTAATACAAATAGACCAACTTAATTGGACTAATCATCCAGGAGTTTCAGTAACTCTAATCTTCTACGTAAATGATACTTTTGGAAATATCGGAACTGCCCAAATATCCATAATAAAAGACACTGTTGATCCTCTAATTGCGAACGAAGAGAATGATGGACCAGTTTTGGTGAACACGGGCTTATTATCGATTACATGCAATGTAACGGATAACAACGCATTAAGCGCAACCGATCCTGTGCAAATTCAAATCTGGAGCCCTTCAGATACTCTTCTTTTGGATTGGACTTCAATGACTTCTTACGGAGTTAGTGGTTATAGATATATCTGGCCCGTTGGCGCAAATCTTGTTGGTACGGGTTATTACTACCGGATTAGAGCGAACGACAGCTTGAACAATGTTATTATTACAATTAATTACACATTTAATATTTTAGCTCCTATTGTTCCTCCGGTTGGAGATCTAGTTGATCCAATAATTACCAATATAATGGATGATGGAGCAATCTTAGTTAACTCAGGTTCTTTATCGATTACGTGTAATGTAACTGATAATAGTGCTTTAAGTGAAATTGATCCTGTACAAATTCAAATCAGGGATCCTTCCGACTCACTTATATTAGATTGGACTTCAATGAATTCTTATGGAACTACCGGTAATAGGTACATTTGGGATGTCGGAACGAGCCCTATTGGGACGGGTTATTACTATCGTATCAGAGCAAATGACTCCTCTAATAATGTCGTTATTACATCAAATAATTATTTCGACATTGTTATTGGAATAATGTCTTATAAAATAATAAATCTAACGCAATTTGACCAACCAATTATTTTAAATGGTACAATATATGAAGTGTATTTAGGTGAAAATATTACTATTTGTTTGACTTTATTAGATTTTCATACTAATGAAATAATAACAGGAGCTTTTGGAAACCTTACTTTTAACAATAAAAGTTTTACTTATTCTGATGTTAATAATGATGGGCTATATTTTTGGGAGATTAATACAAATCAATTAAGTGTAGGAAGATATAATTTATCTATAACTTTTTCTGATATTAATCATCAACAAATTACCATCGAGTTAATATTTGATATGAATAAATCTGAAGGAAATGGAACTGGTGGTGATGGTGATGATAAAGGAAGTACTTTACAACTTAATTTGAATTTCCCTTTTTTTATATTTTTTGGAGTTTTTGCAGTAATTGTAATAATTGTAATGAAAAAAAAATTAACGCAGAATACTAGAGCCTTAATAATTAAAAGGAATTCAGATGATGTGGTTGGATTTTTATCTGAAATTTTAGGTAAATATCATATTCTTTATGATATTATTGATTTTTCAAAAAAAATAGAAGTTCCAAAAATAAACAATTATGATTTAATTGTAGTATTGGATTGCCCTGATATAGTTAAAGATTTTTCAAAAATACCTTATCTTTTTAGGAATTTTAATAATAAAATAAACAATCTTTTAGTAAGAGTGAGACAATGTGTTAAACTTGCTTTAGAGAAAAAAATTCCTGTTTATGGAATTTGTCGTGGTGTACAAATTTTAGCAGATGCATATGAGGATGAAATATATGATAGTCCAATCAATGAAGTTGGATTTAAAAATGATTCTAACTCGTATAGGATTGAATTAACTGAGAAAGGATTAGAAAATGCACTATTTAAAGATATAAATGGTAATTTCATTATTGTAGAATTGTATTGCGAAAATTCCAAATTAACAGATTATATGAGCTTAATAGGGACTGGTGAATATGGTCAAAATCAAATAATTAAGCTCGGAGAATTTAGTTATGGTTTTGAATCTCATTTTAAATTAACTGATGATATGTTATTTAATATATTAAATTATGCTCCCAAGTTAGAAGGGCATGAAAATAAATTTATATTAATAGATTTCGAAGATGTTGAGAAGAATTATATAGAAAGAGGAAAACAAACATTCACAAATTATCTGAAAATGGTTCATATTATTGACCAATAATAATTATTAAAAGATTTGATTATCCTATAAATCTTGTTTGGACTTGTTCATAAAGATTTGTTTTATATATTGTCTTTAAACTGACAAAAGATCCTAAAAATATAAGGATTATTGGGGGTATAATTATATAGATTATAGCATTTTGACCGATAACGATTTTAAATGAACCTTCTCCAGTAAAAATGGCAGCTAGTGGAAGACTTAAAGGATATGTAAAGATTAATGCGAGTATTATAGCAATGAAACCTTGTATCATGTTTTCCCCTAATATTAAACTAAAATTCTTTTTTCTCCCATACCCTAATGATCTCAATATCCCATATTCGTAATTTTTATCATAAATATTCATGATAGAATTGTAAAATATAATGAAAAAAGATACGACTAGACTATACCCTACAACGATTAACATAAGCGGCACAAAATCTTCAAAAAATTCAGCCAATTTATTTGCCATTACTTCAGAATCGAAAATTATCTCAATATTTTCAAAAATATAAATCTCCTCAATTATTATTTCCTTATCAACTCCATTTTCAAGAAGTATATAAATACCATCAACCACATTACCCCCCTCATGAAGCACATTTCGCCCCCCGTTAAGAGCCATGTAACCTGTACTCATTAGTTCACTATGAACTCCTACAATCTCCATTGTGAATTCCTCCCCAGTAGGAGTTATTATTTCTATTAAATCTCCAACTTTTTTATTTAATTTTACTGAGTGTTGATGAGAGATAACTATCTCATCTTCCTCTTTAGGAACGTCGTTTTCAACTTGGGATCCATCCCAAGTAAAACGGTGCATTTTTGTATCCCCGGCATTAAAACCAATCAGTAAAAACATTTGATCTTCTTTTTCCCCTTCCCCTCTCACAGTAATTAATCCCTTCACATAGATTTGTATTTCACTCACGCCATTTATTTCTGATATTAGATCAACCGTATTATTAGTGTAATTCGTATTTATGCTATTTTGAAAATTTACGTTTAAATCCCAATTTTCATTAGTTTTTGTATTATTATCACCTGATTTAAAAACTCTCCCAACATTATAATCCATACTATCTATGATAGTTTGAGTTGCTGAGATGATTAATAAAGAAAATGTCATAGCGATTGTGGTAAAAAGCAATCTTTTCTTATGCCGAAAGAGATTTCTATAAATTAAATTATAAAAAACCCTTTTTTTAGGTTTCGAAGATTTTCGAAATTTTATAATGAAAAATTTAGATTCTGATTGACCGTAAACTAAATCTGCTACAACCATGCTTTTAATGCTTATTATCGGAAGGTAAAGACTCACGAATATTATAAAAAGTCCTATACCCAACCCAAGATATATAATTTCAGGCAAAAACAAAAATGTTAAATCTTTCATAGAGAGATTGGCTACGTTCGATACTATAATCCCTAAGATAGCCCAACCTACGGTATAGCCTATTAATATTGAAAGAGGTATTGTTATTAATGATATTAATAAAAAAATCTGAAGAAAATACCCATTAATATCCGATTTCCTATATCCAAAGGTGATGAGAGTCCCAATTTGCTGCTTTTGATTAAAAACATATCTGCTAAAGATAACAAAAGTGATAAAAAACCCCATAAGAAGCATAAATACTAATATAATGGTCGTAAACTTTTTCGCATCCTGTATATTGCCATGAAATCCATCATAAGCCCTTAATTCTTCAAAAAATTCCGCTTTTTCAATGTTTAAATTCAAAATATTTTCTAAATATCCTTTTACAGCGATATTACCCTCAGAAACATCAATATTATCTTTGAAAGTAACAGCAATACTATTATAATCTATATTTTTATAATAATATAGCATAGGCGATAAATCTTCAGGAGAATTTGCCTTTAACACTTCAAAGTATTGAACTATATAATTTTTTAACGTATCTTTTGAGAGATATCCTACTGTTATTGACCCTTTAATTGGAATTGAATATTCCGGATTTGATGTCATCATTAAAAACTCAGGTGCATTACAAAAACCTGAAATATTCAATTTTGCCTCATTAAGACCACTAAGATTTAAAATATCTCCCTGATTTAAATTATTTCTTTCTCCAAAATCGCTATCTATTAAAATACTTAAATTGTTGATATTTTGGTTAATATTTTTACCGGATACAATTGTGTAAGAAAACAATTTTGGCAACTCTATAGAGGGGTCTAAACCTACAAGAAGTATATACTTCACTTCATTTTGACCTTCTAATTTCAATGAGGTTCTCCAAAAAAGCCTTCCAGTATAATCTTGCACTTCTTCAAGGGTATTTAAACCATCTAATTCAAGTTGATTTATCCAAGTACTATCTTCTAGCTGGTAAACATAATCAGCATGATTAACACTGTCAAAATATGATTCCATCCAAGGATCTGCTGCTAATAATACATATATGAACCCTAAACTCCCACCGATAGATAAGACTAAAATAAAAATGATTAATATACTTCGCCAGCCGAATTTTCTAAAATCCTTAAATGCTTTTCTATGAAAAACCTTCATCTTCTTCAATGAGTTAATTATTTAGTTCTATCTTGCCATTCTTGATTCGAACAATTTCTAATGCGAACTTTTCTGCAATTATTGGATTATGAGAAACAATAACACATGTGATACCTTCTTTTTCATTTAAATTTATTATTAAATCAACGATTTTTTCCCCTGTATCCGTATCTAAGTTACCCGTAGGCTCATCGCATAAAAAAATAAAATCTCTACCGACAAATGGAATTTTAGCTAATGCTCTCGCGATTGCAACCCTCTGCTGTTCACCACCACTAAGCTGATAAGGATAATGATATAATCTATCGCCTAATCCTACCATCTTTAGATATTTTGTGGCGATATCAAAAAGGTGCAGTTTTTTTTTTTTGTTTAAAAGCTCTATAGAAATTACAACATTTTCAATAGCTGTTAAAGCTGGAAATAGGTTATAAAATTGAAAAACAAACCCTATTCTATTTTTACGATGATTACATAACTGCTTCAAACTATAATTTTTAACATTTGAACCAAATATTTTTAAAAATCCTCCATCTTTATCTGGACGTGTAATACACCCTAATAAATTCAATAATGTCGTTTTCCCTGCTCCAGAGGGTCCAAGTATAACTAACCTTTCTTTTGGTTTTATTTGTAGATTAATATTTTGTAGAGCCTTTACTTTAACTTCTCCAGAAACATAAGTCTTAGAAAGATTTTTTATATCTATGGCATAAACAGTTTTGTTTGCCATCGCTAAATCCCGATTTAATTCTAAATTAATCTATAAATTAGCTGTTCAAAATTAAATGATTAATTTAAATCCAGATAATTAAACTTTCGTTTTAGCAAAAGATCGTAAACAAAACATTAAAAATTATTCAAAATATTCACTTTGATGAATATGTTTTCTAATAATCCATGACTCCCAAAATCGATATATATCCAACATAAATCCTTTCAACTTTTTTTTTGGGAAAAATAAATCTATTGAAAGTAGTTGTTTAACTAATTTATCTTCAGTTGTTTGATGTAAATTAAGTGAACGTAGTGCATTCTCAACTTTTCTCTGATTATTATAAATTTTTTTTCTCATATAATCAAATGGATGAATATTCGGTTTGTGGACAATATATGAATGACTTGAAGTTAAATATTTTGCATCATTTAAAAAAATCGATTCTGCCCTAGTAATATCTTCAAGATACTGTGATATTGAGCAATGTTTAAAACCATACCAAGGACCAAAACCGTCCATATCTGGAGAAATTTTATCAAATCCCATACAACTTATATGTAATATTTGTTCGCTATTTAATAAGAATCCAACATGTGCTTTTGAATGACCTTGAAATGGAATTGTATGTAAATTAAATTCTTCAAATCTTAGGGAATCACCTGGTTCAAAAGGATGAACTCGTTTACATATCTGAAATCCGTTTAATTTTCCAAAAGATTCAATAATATCATAGTCCAATGATTCATCAAAACCAAAACCGATATAAAATTTATGAAGATCTAATAGATAATGCGCTTCTGGAATAGGAGCATGTATAATAGCTCCAAGTTCTTCCCATGTATATACATGAGATGTATGATCAAAATGACAGTGTGAACAAATATAGTGTGAAACAGGCCCATACAGTTCATTTATTGAAGCAATATATTTTGGCTCAATATTTAAATCAAGTGCTATTGTAGTTTTATTCCTATCTTTTTTAGGTAAGACAAGAAGTCCATCACAACATGAAAAAAGAGAACGCGTCTTAATTTGATGGACTAGAAAAATATTATTTGTTACCTCTCTGAATTCAAGATTATCTATTTTTGGAATGGCCATAGAGATAAAGAGTTTAGCTGCTTTAAATCGGTTGCAGTAAGAAATAAATGATAGTTTAATAACTTAGTGAAAGTTATAATTATCTATTGTTAAGAAGGTAGCTTGATAAAATATAAAAAAAATTGAGTTATTTATTATTATTTTTCTATTTTTCGCTAAAATAGTGGTTTTATTTTGTCCTCTTGTTGTAAGAAAGTAAGGCAAAAAAGCGCCAATAATATTATATTAATTACAAGCGATACATATATCAATGCGTTATAAACAGAGAGATTAATAGTCATAGCGATTAAGCCAGCAACGAGCCAAAAATTTTCAATAATTACAACAATTTTAACTTCTTTCCATTCTTTTGCTAAAAAACTCAATAGAGAACCAATTGTTAGCCCTAGGAAAAGTGCGCCAAGTAACATGCTAAGAGCACTCAGTTCTGCTGTGTCACCTAAACCGAAAAGGGGTCCTGTGACTTCTGGGAGCCAAAACAATATGGTAAAAACAAGTCCTAACAAAAAATGGATAAGAAAAGTTAATTTTGTAAATTTTAAAATTTCATCAGTCAATTTTAAATCACTTCTTTGAGAAACCTCATTTATTTTATGTTTTTTAATATTTAGATCTCATTATATATAAATGTAGATCTTCAAATTTGTAAGATGCTATTTGAGTTTCAGTTAGAACCTTCGCTTAAATTCACCAGTTTTAAATTTAAACCCAAATAGTATTAATTCATTTATTCAAATAATTTAAGAAGAGTTGGAAAAAATTAAGAAATTTAATAATTTATGGAAATACCATAAAAATTAAAGAAATTATAACAGATACAATCGATTAAGCTATTTTTAATCTTTTAAATCGTCGGAAAAGATTTAAATACTATGTAGAAATAACAAATGCAAGCGAAAAAAAATGATGAGCCCTTTATGCCTTATTTTAACAATATTGTATTAGTAAAAGCTGAAATTGAATTCTTTGATGTTAGTTTTTTTGAAGCAAATATATCTTTATGTTATCTTGGGGCTGTAATAAAGAATCATGTAAATTCTGTTTCCATTCCTATAGATATGCGGATCGATTTGGATCCTTTTGAAAAGTTCGAGATGCATTTAAAACGGATGAAAGACGATGGTACGAAATGTGATCTGGTAGGAATATCAACAATGACGGCATCCTTTCCTAATTCTTTGAAGCTTGCGAAAATAGCTAAAAAACATGGGGCTTATGTTGTAGTTGGTGGTTATCATCCCTCAGCAGTCTTTGAATCAATGTTTGAATCTCCAGATATTGATGCTGTTGTTCGTGGTGAGGGAGAAATGACATTTAAGGAATTAGTAATTAAAGGCCCTTCCAAAAGGATTGAGGGTTTAAGCTTCAGAGATGAAAAAGGTGTTATTCATCACAATCCAGAACGTGAAAGGATAAAAAATCTAGATATACTTCCATTTCCAGATAGGAGCTTACGTCCTGATAATCCAATATTTAATAAACATGAAGTCGTAGTAACTTCAAGAGGGTGCAATGGTGTTTGTACCTTTTGCGCGAATAATATAGTCCATGGAAGATGGAGGGGAAGATCTCCAGAAAATGTTGTTGCAGAATTAAAAATGATATATAATAAAAACCAGAACTTAATGGTACACATATGGGACGCAAATTTTTTACAAGAAGGAGAGCGAGTAGCCAAGATAATAGAACTTATCAAAAAAAACAATATTCACTTCAATTATTTTTGTGAAATGAGAGTAGATCATATTAATAAAAATCCCAATATAATAAAAGGATTGGCTGAAGTCGGAATGGAATGGATTGCTATTGGTATTGAGAGTCCTAATCAAGAACGTTTAAAAAGGCTAAAGAAAGGGATAACCACTGCAGGAGTTGAAAAAGCGATCAAAATATTGAAAGAAAATGATATCAAAATTGTGGGATATTTAATGATAGGCGATCCAGATGAAACCTTGGAGCAAACAAAAGAGTACCCTGTTTATGCAACTAAAATGGGTATCGAAAAAATCATGTTAGCAATACAAACACCTCATCCAGGTACTCAGTTTTTTAATGAATTGGAACAAAAAGGAGAAATCACCTCATACGACTGGGAAAAATATGATATTGGACATTCTGTTGCAAAGTTAAAACACATGACAAATCATGAATGCGAACTCCTTATGGATTGGTGCTGGGGTAAATTTTATAATCCAGAATGGGCATTTTCCCAAAAGAAATCCTTAAAGGAAGCTCTTTATTTAATTATATCTTTTGTATGGATAGGCTATCCAAGCTTTTTCATTCATGGGCGTCCTAAAGAGTCTGTGGAGGAAAATCTGAAAGCTTACATTTCAGGGATGCAAGGATATTATGATCTTAGTAAATATGAATATATAGATGACTATAATCTAAAAATACTAAAAAATTGTGATTTTCAGCTAACTTTTCAATTTAGTGACGGAGATAATATTTCTTTTGTAGCTTCTATAGATAATAATAAGAAATTAATATTTGATATATTCGAGGGGAAAAGAAGAAATATGCTTCTCGATTTTACTCTAAAGGCAACTGATTATATTAAAATCATTAAGGCGTTACCTAATCAGATTACTTCATTGGTTCATTGGGCAGGTTTTAATTTTGATAATTTTAAAGCAAATATTCAGACTTTCAAAACATTCTCAAAGATGTTTGTAAAGGCGATTCGCATCGATACTATAATGTATAGGAAGGTCTTAAAATATTTGGTTATTGCTGCGAAATTTCTTCCCCAGAAAACGTATGAATTAATAAGAGAAGAATTACAAATCTTTAAGAATAATATAAAATCCAACATTTTTCAGGGAAACATGTCAAAAAATTATAAAAATTTAGTGAAAAATATAATTTATAAATTTTCGATGCTCCCATTCACAGCCGTAGTTCCAGTTGGATAATAATTCTTCTAAAAAATTTTAATTTTTATTTTTTAAATTTAAACCCATAGAGTATTACTTCTTTTATTTAAAAAATTTTAGAGGATTTATAAAAAATTAAGAGATTAAACTATGAATGACGAAGAAGTTTTAGATGTTAGATTCGATCCAAACTATTGTGACCGAAAAGTACCGAGAAACGTCATTAGAATACAACGTTCTTTAGATAATCATAATAATATTTTGATTCAATTTGATTATGATGGTAAAGAAGATGATTTTATCTATATGACAGTTGATATTATGGATTTAATGTTGGCATTAGGAAAGATATTTAGAAGAAAAATCAAATAAATCTATACATGAATCGAAGTATGTATGGATAATTTATATAAAAATATCTTGATTAACGTTATTTTTGAAATTCTATAATCAAATCTGTTAAATCCTTTATTTTATATTATATTTTCTTATTTCAATCAATCTATTTAATTATAAATTTTGAAATAATCACAATTAACTTATTTATTTTATTAACAGACTCATACTATTGATTAATAAGACAGGATAAGTAAGAAATATTACGTTACGGTGATTCCCGTTCTCTAAAAATGATCGGTATTTTCGACGTCGATTTTTGAGTCTCGATTTTGGCGTGACGATTGTATTGATCCAGAGTTTTTTTTAATCATTGACGTGGACAGATTGATAAAAATTTAATCTTGATTTTAAATATTTTATTTTCAATTATAATTATGACAAACTCTTTAATAAATAAATTGTTAGAAGGTGAAGATATAATAGAATTATTACGCATTAAATTGCAGATACAAGGAGGTTCGATTAAAAATTATCGAATCTGGTTAGGAAGATTTCCGGGTGTTGTGGATCTCGAACAAGCAAAAAATAAAACCATAGGATATGTCGATGAATCTATTGCAATTTTAGAAGATAATTTACAAAAATTAAATGAACTTAAAAACTATTAATTTTTTCTATTTTTTGGCAGACGTGGACAGATTGATAAAAATTAATTTGATTATTTGATTTATTAAACTGAGGGAATGGATTTATCAAAAATAGGCGAAAAATCAATCTAATTTTTTATGAGTACGGATCGAGATATTTTCTTTTCGATGTTTTATAAGATTTCTTAGGTTTTAATTCATCTCTCTCCCAGAATCGAATGTCATAACAGTTATAACATAAACCGTCTTCAGCAATTTCGATTTTTCTCTTACAGATTTTACATCCCGGCTTTTTATATATTGTTTTTTTGAATTTATCTATAACAATATTAATTTCAGAAGGATGAACATATTTCCCTCTTTTTGAGTCAATAAACATTCCAGAATTTATATATTTCTTTCTGACTCTATAAACTTCTTC
>LAZR01002044.1_pt1 | contig 12070 bp, 12 predicted proteins | sample 329461 | NCBI WGS metagenome assembly LAZR01 (sample SAMN03002196, study PRJNA259156) | marine sediment metagenome | biome: sea floor; feature: Hydrothermal impacted sediments; material: marine sediment; isolation source: Loki non-amplified sample from Loki's castle hydrothermal vent sediment ...
CCAAATCTTCAAGAGCGTCATTATGCATTTATAAAATTCAGTGAAATTCTTAACAAACCTAAAGATATTCAAAAAGAGGAACCACCGGAGATTACCGTCACTACAGAAAAGGTTGTGGAATCCAGTAGTAAAGAAAAAATTAAAGACGGAGAAGAGAAAGCCCCTACAGTGCAAAAATTAAGAAAAAAAACAGCACCGATCTTTAATAAATATGCAAAGTTTGGAAAATTTCTGATGTTTAGTGATGGTGTGAGGGTAGTCTGACTTTATTTATGCTCTTTTTAAGTAATTGAAAGGATATTAAATGCTTAGTATCATTCTGAAAAGTGTAATTAATGGTAAAGATATTTAAATAAGAACATTTTTATTTTTTGATTTGTTATATAACTAAGTAATATCTAAAATATCTTGTAGTATTCTTTAGTAGATATAAATATAGAATGATATTTTCATATTCTTTGATTTTTTAGAATTTTTTAGGTGTTAAAATAGCGATGGCAGAATTTATCAAGCAATTAAAAGAATTGGGAGAAGAATTCCTCGAAACTCTTCGACATAAAACTAAATTAAGTACGATTTTTGACATCTTCACTGAAAAAATTATTCCCACTTTCGTATCCGAGAAGGATTTAAAAGAATATTATGAAAAACGGATGGAAGAAGTTAACGATTTTATTGATAAATTATAAATTAATAATCTGAATTTTAAATTTAGTTGAAGAACAAGTAGTTTCAGAAAAACAAAATATGCCCCTTATCGTAAAATGAAATATAAATATTTTTAATTGGTTTAATAATAATAGAAGTATTAACTTTTTAAAAAACAAACTTAATTAAATTTGAATTATTAATGGAAAAGTGATATTCAATAAAATGGCAAAGCTAAAATTTAAAACTGGGAAAAAAAAGTATCCACGTATTCCAAAGGGTTCTGGTACAAGAAAAACATTAAAAAAACTCGATAAATCTATTTCTAAAAGTGGACGAGATAAAATAAATGAGATTGTTAGTGCTTTAAACAATAATCCGAACCTTACTCAAGAAAATTTCTTTAAAACAATTGAAGAAAATGGGAAAAAAAAGTTTCCTGAATTAAAAGTAGAAGAAATAGATATGGTAAAAGCAATTGCTTACGCTTCTTGGATAAAGGGTATTAGGGAAATGAATGAGGAAGATCAACTGGCAAATATAGACCTTCAGAATACGTTAGAAAAACAACAACAAGCGATGAACATGATGTCTAATTTATCCAAAGCGGCACGAGATACAGCAATGGCAGTTATTCGCAAAATTGGATAAACTGTCGGAAGATTAATAGGTGTAAATAAAATATGGTTGAAGGACAAATAATTTCAGAAGAATCGGATAAGTTAAATCCAAAAATTATAGCTGCTGACGTGCTTTACGGAGCGGTAAAAGGTTTGAGTGGGTTATTTTTTAAACTCTTTATGAACCTAAGAATAGAGGGTAAAGAAAATATACCAGTGAGAGGAAAAGCATTTTTAACCACAATAGCAAAAGATATTATACGAGATATGCTTATTATAAGTCAGGTATCCGGGCGTAAAATACATTTTATGTTAGATCCAAAAATGATGAAACATCAAATTCTTGGACCAGTGCTTAAGAGCCTTGGAATGATTCGTGGGACTGAAAGCAAGGAGGATACTGAACCCATTGAAAAAATATTTAAGATCTTAAATCAGGACGGAGATCTTGTTGGGATGACACCTGAAGGTAAGCGTGATCGAGAGATTCAAGTGAAATCTATGGCGGCAATAATTAAATTTGCTATTGCTGTAGATGCACCAATTATTCCTATAGCCATTTCGAACGAGAAGGCTAAAATTTTAAATATATTCACGGGGAATGGCATTAAAGTTACTGTTGGAACACCGTTACACATCGAAAAGAGATTAAATCGTGATAAATATCGAAGCGAAAGATATGAACTCGCCGAAGATATAATCAAGATTATAGATAAACTCGGTGAAACCCCTGAAATTGAAGGATTTGATTCATAATTAATTTTTTATCTCAATTTTTCACTTATTATTGATATTTAAGGGATTCTACTAATTTAATAAAATTGTTCCAACAATTCTTGATGTTTCTTCAGATGTTTCTTCCTATTTTTTTCACTCAATCCATTAATATAGGTCATGTTTACTCTGTAATCCGAGTATCTGCCTTCTGGTGGTTCTCTTAACCACTTTTCCTTGGGTTTCCTTAATCCAAAGTATAGAAATATTACAAAAAATAAAATTAGACTAAACAGGCTACTTCTAGGGTACCTAGAAGATAAGTTAATTGAAAGATATAAATTCAAAACATGGAAAACAATAATTATGAGAACTAAAATTACTGCATAATTTCCAATTTTAGCCATTTTGGTTTGACGGTATCGAGCATCCCAATATCTACCGTGATACCCATCTGTTTTATCACAATACTTATTAATAAATCGAGCGTACTTTTTTCTGCTGAATGGGTTTTTTCCCCACATTATTCCATCTCCGCTTGCTATTGTATCAATTATAAAGTGACCACAGTAAATTCCTACTACTGACATCAAAAAGTAGAGAGGATAAAAATTGATTATCACACTAATTAAAAAAATGATGATAACCGGGGAAAAAATGAGAGGAAAATGAGTAAGAGAATTCAAGTGGTGCTGATATTCCATGGTGAGTTTTAATCTCCCTTTGCCTTTAAAAAAATAATAAATTGCATCAAAATCGGGAAGTAATGAAAAATAGACTATTGCATTGAAATAATAACTTGGAAGTACCAGTGACTTGGTCCAAATTATATAAATTATATAATAAAAAAGTATACCAAATGCACTGTGATGCTCAATCCGACTCATGTCATAATCCTAATTAATATCAAAGGAATCCATCAACATTGATAAGGATTATTTATAATGGATTAAAAAAATTATTATTATAATGGATAAATATCGACTAACTCAAAAGAACATAAGCTTTTATTAAAAATTCTAAAATATAATTGAAAACGAATTTTAAACATAAATTTAATAAAAGAAAATTAAATTATTAATTAACGATCTTATGGCTAAAGTCGTACAAGATTTTTGGATTTTAACTCAGTCTGGAAAAGTTTTATACCAGCGAATTTTTAATATAAAAATGCATGCTCAATTATTTGGAGCTCTTTTAAGCGCCTTGACTTCATTTTCGAAGGAAATTACAAATTCAGGTCTAACTAATTTTCAATCAAGTTCATATAAGTTTACGATACTAAAGCAAGAACAGTTTGATTTCGTCGCAACTTCTAGTAGTAAAGATAAAGTAAAAAAGGTTATAGGAGATTTAAAAAAGATTTCAAAAGAATTTTTTAAGAAATATGCTGATATTTTAGCCAATTGGGATAAATGGAATCAAAATATTGATGATTTTTCTGATTTTGAGGAAAATATCAAAGATTATTTAAAATATCGTTAAATTCTTTTGAGATGATTTTGTGAAAAATCCTTCGTAGCTATTTTCGGAAAAACAAAATATAAATTTGTACTCACGATTACGAATTTAAAAAAAAAAAAATAACAAAATAAGTGAACAATAGATTTGGGTTCATTTGTATTCAAAATTATCTTAGTTGGAGATTACGGAGTAGGTAAATCTACTTCAATTCATAGATTTGTAGAAAATAAATTTAAAGCAAATTATGTTCCCACCTTGGGAGTTCAAGTAACAAAAAAATCTATTATGGTTAACGGGCATAATGTAGATTTGATGATTTGGGATCTTGCTGGTCAAGATAGATATGCTATGGTCCGGCAAAGATTTTACACTGATACTGAAGGAATTCTTATGTTATATGATATTACACGAATGTCTTCATTAAAAAACATTAAAAAGTGGAACGCGGAGGTTTCTAGGTTTATAAAAAATATTCCTATCATATTAATTGGCAATAAAATTGATTTACTAGAGAAAAGAGAAGTAAGGAATGCTGATGTAAAAAGGTTTTTGGAAGAAAATAACATTAATGTTCATTTAAAAATCAAGACTTCAGCTAAAGATGGAGTGAATACAGAAAACGCTTTTCATTTTTTAGTAAAAAGGATAATGCAAAAATATAATTAAAGAAGCACCGCTTTTAAGAACCAAAAATTATAATCTAAAATAATCTAAATAGAATTTTCATAACAAATATAATAAACTAACATGATGTGGTAAAGTTGAAAAAACCTTATTTTTTTTATGTTATAAATCCTGCAGGGATATGTATATTTTCTTATAATTTTAAAAAAGATATTGAAATGTTTCAAAAGGACCTTTTTAGTGGTTTTATAACTGCTATTTCTCTTTTTTCTAGTGAGTTAAATGAAAAATTAGGTTATCCTGAAAAATATGGACGACTTCCAGCAATTCCCCTAAATTTAATCTTTGAAATTATGATATCACATATCAATCCACTGATTGGAGTTCTTGTTGTCGAAAAAAAAGATATTGATAGAGATATGAAAGATTTTCTAAATGAGACATTAAATGATTTTTTATTAAAATTTTATGACCAAATAGAAAATTGGGAAGGGGAAGTTAGCTCATTTAGTACGTATAAAGATGAAATCGAAAAAATTTATAAAAAAATGGAATTATTTTCATTTCAAATTCCAAAAATGAAAGAAATTTCTGTAAGTAAAACGGTTTTTAATGAAACATATTTAGATGTTATCAATGAAATTGATGGAAAAAAGAGCATTAAAGAAATTTCACAAAAAATGGGTAAACCTCTGGATGATATAAAAACTATTATTTCAAACTTATTATGGAGTGAATTAATAACTCTAAGTGAAAAAGTTTATGCAGATGACATTTTTGAACCAAAAAGAGATTTATTCTATTTAATAAGGACCAAAAATTTAGATTCTGAAAAGGTAGAATTAGAACTTATAGAAGAAAAATTAGGAGAACATAAATTATTAGAAGCTATAGATGGATTCAAAACAGTTTATAACCTATCTAAGGAATTTCCAAATTTGTCAATTTATGAAATTAAACGTCTTCTCTCATTCTATCTCTCAAAAGGATCATATATCGAAAAAGTGGAGTTATTTCCTCAAATTATAAACATAAACGATGAATCTTTGGGGGATTTGACAACGGAAGATCTTGTATTATCTTACTCCTTGGAGAATATATGTGATGGTGAATTATCACTGGAGAATTTGTCAATAAAAATCGGTTTTCCTATTAGGGATATAAAAAAAATACTTGATCTCCTTGGAAAACATGTTTTTTATAAGAAAAAATATGTAAAATAATAATTAGATTGATCGGCTTGATTTTCTTAACTTTTGTTCCAGTGTACAAAGATCTGGAATTTAAACGCCTTTCCTTTATATTCACCATCACTTGTAGCGGAAAATTCAAATCCGTTATGTTCATGCCAATATACAGAGGCTTTATTAAATATCGGTTTTTCTACAATAAAAGCAACAACAGGAGTTGTAATTTTTAATAAACATTCTTGATACAAGGCAGCACCAACACCCTTACGTTTAAATTCTGGCAAAATACTCACCTGGTCTAAGTACGCGAATTCCGTACTTTCATTAAGAAGTAAGTCATTTGTTTTTTTATTCTCGAAAGAGAGATTACCTATAACATCACGAACCTTAACTATATCATATTTCTTTCTGTGAATGCTTATAAATCCAATAATTTCTCCTCCTTTATTTTTAGCAATATAAATATCGATATCAGGATCTTCAATGAGTTCTTGGTAATATTCTATAGGCACTTCTTTTCGTAAAAAACCTTCTTCTTCTAATTTCTTTATTTGTTTTTGGGTTATATCATCTACATCTCTTATTTCAATTAAATTTTGCTTTAGAGCATTAAGAATACCTTCAGCATCTTCTAAACTGGCAATTTTAACAATAGGTTTCAAAGTTTATCCTTAAAAAGATAATTTTATAATTTAACGAAATTATAGAATTTCTATGTTAATATATCTTCCCTTATTTCATTAATTTTCTTTTAAAATGATTTGCTTCAATTATAAATTTATTAAAAACCAATATTTTTAAATTCTTAACATGATTAGGATTAGTTAAAACTTTAATGGGATAGGTATGACATATTCAACATCAGAAGAAGAATACACTTTTAAAGTAACTCTTGTATTTTGGAAATTTTATGAATTAGGTCTTTATTTTGAGCTCCCAGAAGTACGGAAATTTTTAGAAAAAGAAGGAACGTTGAAATTATACAAAGATTACAGATTTAAAATTACCCAAGAAGATGGTACTAAAATTGATCAACCATTAAAGTGGATTTCAAGTCAATCTCACAATTATGCTCCTGTATGTTTCAAAATTGAGGAATCAGATCAGTTCTCTTGTGCAGCAGCTCCACATATAGTGGGAAAAATTAGGTTAGAAGGACATATTCATTACGGTTCTGTACTAGTTATTCACTGTGAGCTTGTATTTGCCAATTATCACAAAATTGAAGACTTTATTGAAATTTCTCAACCATCTAATATGATTCTTCAGAGTACAGGAAGACCAATAACCGAGAAATTTATCGAAATAAGAGATAATGTAATATATCTGCTGAAAAAAGCAAATTATCCAGATAAGTCAAAATTAGAGTCATCGTTAGAACCATGGCACCATACTTGGATTATTTGGGATGCTAAACCAGATTTTAACAGGTCAGATTATAGATTTGTTGGAGAAGAAATTGGAAAGAATGCACAGTATTCAATTGGATTAACATTACGTACAGATAAATATCGTTTATTAGATCCAGTGGCTTATAGGGATCAGATTAACCTTAAAAATCTCTCTCCTTATATTGACGAATTTGTAATGATAACTCATGCGGGAAATGTGGTTATTCCTGGACCAGGTCTTCTTGATCCTCATACAATGAAGAATTTCCTAATTGATACCCTCTATGGACCTGAGGTTGGAAATGTACAAAGATTTTTGATCTTAATGCATATGGAGAATATTTTAGTTGTTGCTGAAAAGTTTGATAGGATCATTTCAGACACTAGAGCAATAGAAGAAGAATTAACATTGAATGATAAAATTGATAAATTGGAAGAATTGGAAACTGAACTTAACAGAATCATACTTGAATTAAATAAAGATGTAATCATTTCTAAAATTACCAGGCTATTGTTTTCAAGCACGTTTAAAACAAGCATGTTTAATGAGCAAATAGAAAAATTAGATGGTTTTAAATTTTCGAAAGCAACCGATGACGTTATTGGGAGAATTAGGAAAACACTAAATAGGCAGAGAAATACACTCAACACCAAGTCTGCCGCAATTGAGAATAAATTTTTAGCGATACTTAATTATTTAGCTGTTTTTGAGATCGCTATTTTGATAATAACATTGGCTTTAGGTGATTTATTTGCAGGACCTATAATAGGAATTATACAGATAGTTATTGCACTTATCGTGGTGTTTTTCGCATTCGTAATATATAGACTTCAAGCAAAGAAATTATAGAGACACATTTTTTTTCTCATAATTTTCTTATTTTTTTTATCTAATACACTAAAATAGAAGAAAAAAAAGATATTTAAATAAAAATTTAATATCTTGTTCTTGTAGCTTGAATTCGAATTTTTGCCTTTATATTCTCATCCGCATCTTGAACAATTACATATTGAGTTTTCTGTGGAAGGTTGATTTCTAAATCTTGCTCAGCTACAGTTTGGTCTTTTTTCAAGTGATCCATCTCTCGTATAATTACTTTTAAGTGTTCTGTAGATTCTTTTCCCATTTTGACTGTCTTAAATTGGCTCCATAATGATAAATCCGCTTTTGATGTAAAAGTTTGATTCTTTTGGAGTTTTATAACACCTTTATTAGGGAATCTTGCTTTAAAAGTTTTGGGACCATCTATCTTAAAGTAAAACTCTCCTACTCTTCCAAAAGCATCATAATCCTTCCGAGTTTTTAAACTTATTAAGTCTAAACTAACTAAGAATCGTTCCTTCTCTTCCCCAACATTATCTTGAGTAAAAGTCTCTCCTTTCGCGTGCGTCTTTTTGCTTTTAACTACGAACGAGACGTTCAATGTAGACTTTAACATATATTCGCCTTGCGATAATAATCACCTTTCTTTTATATTTGTTTTTGAAATTTAGGTTTTAAAATTTATATAGTGTCTAAATATATATGTTTTCTTAATAGGATTATAAAAATTTTAGCTTTATATTTGAATTTGAATTTTTCTTATACTCGTCTAGCAGAAATGCCCAAGAGGCTTAAATGTTGAAAAAAATTAGTTTTTCTGCTTCTCATTGTTCCTAAGCAGTTCCTCTACTCTTCTCCTAACAGCATCAATTATAAACTCAGAGTGTGAGCGGTACCCTAATTCTTTTCGCTTCTTAATCAGACTTAAAACCGTTTCAACTAATTCTTCGGGTACCCTAACAGTTCGATAATTTGCCATCTCTGCAAGACCAAATTTTTTTATTCAATATATCTACTTCTTAATTTTTATTAATTCTTGATTCATTAGTGACATTAACACTTAAGCTACAGTTACTAAAAGTATTCTCTTTTTTTTAAGGATGTTGATTTTAATCAAAGATTTTACATTATTGTAAGTGAAATGTTCAATGTTAATAAAGTTCAACGATTTTCTGTGAGTTTTAGTTAATAGAATAGGTGAAAATCTTTATATATTTTTTTGACAAAATATATCATATATAGTGCAAGATTTTGAATCATATTTGACACATAATGACTCAATATTTATGTTTTAAGCAATTAAGAAATATCAAATATTAAAAGCTAATTGGTGATAAATAATTTGATGAGATTACGATATAAATCTCTAAATTCTGAGAGTTTTTCTAATTTTTTTCATAATATACCAATTCCTACATTTGCTTGGGAAATTGTAGGAGAAGATCTAGTTTTAATTGGCTTTAATGATGCTACTGAGAAACTTTCTTTTGAAGGGATTAGTCTTGGAATTAAAGCTTCAGAATTATTTAAAGATGAGGGGAGAATTCTGACAAATTTATTGAGCTGTCTAAATGAAAAATCGAATTTTTCTGAAGAATGCGAGTATAGGATGAAAAAAACAGGTGAACAAAAAAAATTCTCTACATCCTTCATATTTCTTCCACCAGATTTAATAATTCTCCATATAGAAGACTTAACAATGCAAACACAGGTTAATAAAGCGCTACAGAAGGCACATGATGCTCTTACTGGACTTGAATTGATAATTAATCAGAGTCCAGCTGTGGTCTTTCTTGTACGAGATGAAGAAGGCTGGCCTGTAGAATATATTACAGAAAATATTTCACAATTTGGGTACGAACCTAGTGATTTTTACTCCCATATGTTAAAATTTGCGGACATCATTCATCCAGATGATCTTGGGAATGTAATTACAGATGCTTACTTAAAAGGCCAAAGTTCTGCTACAGAATTTGTCCAAGAGTATAGGATTGTTTCTAAACTAGGAGAATATAGATGGATTAACGTTAGAACGTGGATAAAAAGGAATAGAGAAAATATTATTACACACTTTCAAGGAATCATTTTGGACATTACTGAACGTAGACAGACAGAAGAAAAATTGAAGGAATCAGATGAAAAATTCAGAACGATTACTGAACAATCATTATTGGGTGTAATAATTATCCAAAAGGGAAAAGTGGAGTATGTTAATAAGGCTCTAGCTGAAATGGCTGAATTCGAACCCAATGAAGTAAAAAATTGGCCAATAAATGAATTTATGAAGAGTATATATCCAGAAGATTTACCATTGGTAATGGAAAACATGCAAGTAAAACTCGAAGAGAATAGAGAAGCAATTACTAGATATACTTTCAGAATATTAACCAAATCCAAAAAAATTAAATGGTTAGAAATAATTTCAAAGACGATTAGTTATCAAGGGGATTTGGCTATACTATCAACATTAATAGATATCACAGAAAAGAAGGAAGCTGAAATAAAGTTACAAGAGTCAGAATAGTATTTAAAAAATTTAAATGAAGCATTAGAACAAAAAGTATTAGATAGAACTAAGGATCTAAAAAAATCTGAAGAAAAATGGCGATCAATGGCAAAAAATTCTCCAGATTTTATATTCACATTAGATAAGGACGAACGAATCATTTACATAAATAAAATCGAAATTTTAAACTTAGAAATGAAGGATGTTATCGGTAAACCTGTATATGACTTTATTGCTGATAAATATCATGAATCGGCTAGAGATAGTTTTAAACGAGTATTTAAGTTGGGTCAAAATGATCGCTATTATTCAGATTTTATTTATGATGATGGGACAATTCATTATTTCGAATCGCGTGTTGGACCTATTTTAAATGAAGGAATTGTTGTAGGTTTGACTATCAGTAGCACAGATATCACCGAGCGCAAGAAAGCAGAAGAAGAGTTGAAGAAATTCAAAAGTATATCGGATAATGCGAATTATGGGATTGGGATCAGTGATATCGAAGGGAAGCTTGTATATACCAATAATTATTTTGCTTCAATACATGGATACAAAACAGGTGAACTCATTGGCAAGAATCTTTCCATATTTTATAATGATAAACAAATTGAGAGGGTTATGAAACTCAAGCAGAAATTAATAGATGAGGGGAGCTACAATGCTGAAGAAGTGGGGCACACTCGTAAAAATGGCACCATGTTTCCTATGCTAATGAATGGGATAACTATTAATGATGATAAAGGTAAACCCCTATTTATGGCGACTACTGCTATCGATATAACTGAAATCAAAGAAGCAGAAAAAAAGTTAAAAGAATCAGAAGAAAAATTTAGGAATATTGCTGATCAATCTCTCCTGGGTATATGTATCTTACAAGATGATGTTATAAAATATGCTAATCAACGAATGGCGGATATCAATGGATATAGTTTAGAAGAAATTATGAAATGGCTACCAAAAGAGTTTTATAAAACGGTGGCTGCTGAATCATTAGATTTTGTGTCAGAACAAGCTAAAAAAAAACAGTTAGGCTTACCGGATACAATTCCCCAGTATACAATTCAAATAATCAAAAAATCGGGTAAAAAAATCTGGGTTGAAAATTTTTCGAAAACAATTAATTTTAATGGAAGACCTGCTGATTTAGTGACATTTTTTGATATTTCCGATAAAAAAGAAGTAGAACAAAACTTAAGAGAAAGCGAAGCAAAACTCAGCACTGCAATTGAAAGTTTACCATTTCCATTTTTTTTGCTTGATGAAAGTGGAAGATATATAATGCAAAATACTAATGCTAAAAAAACTTGGGGGGATCTTATTGGAAAAACTCCTAAAGACATTGCAAAAGATGAGGAAACCTTATCATTATGGTTAAGTAACAATTCACGTGTTTTTTCGGGTGAAACTATCGCCAGTGAAGCAGAATATAACATAAATGGAGAATCGCATTATTTTATTGATATAGTTTCTCCTGTTTATATTGATGACAAAATTCATAACATTTTAGGTGTTAACATTGATATTACAGCCCGTAAACATTTAGAACAAGAATTAAGAGAATCTGAAGAAAAATTTAGGAATATTGCTGATCAATCTCTTATGGGCATATGCATTGTACAAGATGATATTATAAAATATACTAATCAACGAATGGCTGATATCAATGGATATAGTTTAGAAGAAATTATGAACTGGCAACCACATGAGTTCTATAAAACAATTCCTACTGAATCATTGGATTTTGTGTCAGAACAAGCTAAAAAAAAACAGTTAGGTTTATCAGGCGTAATTCCACAGTATCAATTGCAGGTAATTAAAAAATCGGGTGAAAAAATCTGGGTTGAAAATTTTTCTAAAACAATTAATTTCAATGGAAGACCTGCAGATTTAGTGATATTTTTTGACATAAATGATAAAAAGAAAGCAGAACAAAGATTAAAAGAATCCGAAGAAATTTTGAGAGCAACCCTCGAATCAACGGCAGACGGCATTCTTGCAGTTGATGATAGAGGTCGAGTAACACACACTAATTCTAAGTTTGCCGATATGTGGCATATTTCACAAGAGTTAATTGAGGAAAGGGATGA
>LAZR01002045.1_pt1 | contig 12065 bp, 10 predicted proteins | sample 329461 | NCBI WGS metagenome assembly LAZR01 (sample SAMN03002196, study PRJNA259156) | marine sediment metagenome | biome: sea floor; feature: Hydrothermal impacted sediments; material: marine sediment; isolation source: Loki non-amplified sample from Loki's castle hydrothermal vent sediment ...
CCTTCGAGCACCAGTTCGACGGGGGATTCGTCTCCCAATGCCCGGCAGATATCTGAAAGTTTGCGAGCCGGTACGGTTATCCGCCCGGGCTGGTCGATGTGAACGGGGGTAACCCGTCCCACCAACTCAACTTCCATGTTAGTGCCCGTCAGGGTCAGTGTATTGTCTTCGGCTACCAGCAGCACATTGGACAGTACCGGCATGGTCTGCTTTTTTTCAACGACACCGGCAATGCTTTGCAACGGTGTGAGCAGGGATTCACGGCTGATCGTCAGTTTCATGTCACTCAGCTTTCTATTGTTGGAAGGATGAATGTTGCTTGCGTGTTGCTACTCTAATGCTGCCCTCCGGGTTCAGGTGGTCAGCAATCTCATAAAGTTCTGATAGTCTTCGCGGATACCCGGGTCTGTGCCCTGCAGCTCCACGATCTTTTTACACGCGTGTAAAACCGTTGTGTGATCACGGCCGCCAAACGCGTCTCCGATTTCCGGCAGGCTATGGTTGGTCAACTCTTTCGACAACGACATAGCCACTTGCCGCGGCCGGGTGACCACGCGGGTTCGCCTCTTGGAATGCAGGTCTGCGACCTTTATTTTATAGTACTCGGCCACGGTGCGCTGAATGTTATCAATGCTCACCTGTTTTTCATGCAGAGCCAGTAAGTCTTTCAGACTTTCCCTGATAAACGGCGGCGTAATTTCAGATCCTGTGAAGTGAGCATTCGCTATCACCAAACGAAGCGCCCCTTCGAGCTCTCTTACGTTAGAACGGATCTTCTGAGCAATAAAAAATGCGGCTTCGCTACTGAGTTTCACATTCACCTGATCGGCTTTTTTCATCAGGATGGCCACGCGGGTTTCAAGCTCTGGCGGCTCGACCATCACGGTCAGACCCCAGCCGAAACGGGATTTAAGGCGCTCTTCCATATCCACAATTTCTTTGGGAAACCGGTCACAGGTTACGATCACCTGCTGGCCTCCTTCAAGCAGCGCATTAAAGGTGTGAAAAAACTCTTCCTGGGACCGTTCTTTACGCGCAAAGAACTGGATATCATCGATCAACAAGGCATCAACAGACCGGTAATATCGCTTGAACTCACTGATAGCGTTTAGCTGCAGCGCCTTCACCATGTCCGCAACAAACCGTTCTGATCGCAGATACGCCACTTTTGCGTTGGGATTACGCCGTACGATATCGTTTCCGATGGCGTGCATCAGGTGGGTCTTACCCAAACCTACCCCGCCGTACAAGAACAGCGGGTTGTACGCGCCACCGGGGTTTTCAGCCACTTGCATGGACGCTGCCCGGGCAAGCTGGTTCGACTTACCCTCTATAAACGTATCGAAGGTAAACCCTTCGTTCAGAAAACTCTGATGCTTGATGTCGCCTTCTACCTGAACCGACCTGCGTGACGCGCTCGTTCCATAGGCACTCCGCTGCGTTGAGCGATGGCTGCTTACCGTCGCCGCAACGCCTTTCTCTTCTTCGGTTACTCTGCCGCCGGATTCATCCTGAGTTCGTCGGGATGTTCCTTGCTGCGCCAGCTCCGAGCGCATGACCGGCTCACTCTCTCGAGGCGCTGATCCTACTTTCATGGCCACTCTTGGCGCCTGGCCACCGTTCAATTCCTTGAGAACTTCCTCTATCCGGCGAAGATACTTCTCGTTCACCCAGTCCATAACGAAACGATTGGGCGCAAACAGCATCAGATGCCCCTCGCGTTGATCGGACTGGAGCGGTCTGAGCCAGGTATTAAACTGTTGTGCGGGAAACTCGTCCCGGAGTACTTCAAGACATTGATGCCACATACTGTTCGGCACGACCGTCCGCTCCCGATAACGCAAAAATTTCTCAAATCGGACAAGGGCTGTCCGATTCCGAAAGATGACCGAGGATTCTAACCTGCGGGCTCCGCCAGTGAAAGGGAAAACACGGCATCATAAACAGCCTGTGGAAACTTATATTATTATAATTCAATATTTTGCAGACTTATGTACAGCCTTGTGTACAGAAAATTCTTCAGATTACGTTACCCACACACCTGTGTGTATAACCACCCGCCAACCCTGTGCGCAATCCCGGGTTATTCAGTGGATAACCGCCGCTTTCATCACACTCCTATTTTCTCCACAATCCGTCATCCACTTATTCACAGGGCTCAGAGGTACTTCTACTCAGGTTTATGAATGCTATAAATTTCTGATTTTTAGTACTTTAATTAGCTTTTCCACAGAAAAACGCCTGTGTAATAACAGTAATAATAGGTCTTTAAAAGAATTTAGAAAAGACCTATTAATACTGTTATTCGGCCCCGCTCCTGAAATTTCGACCCACTCCGTCCATCCACAGAGTCCTATACCGCTTTGACATAAGCGTTTACCAATAAACGTTGAACCCACGACAGAATTTGCATAGAATGCCGCTCCTGTTTTGGTTATTAATGTTTAAACCAACTCCCGAATGTCAAACACACGAATTGTGAGATAATCACCATGAAAAGAACGTTTCAACCAAGCGTACTGAAGCGTAAACGCGTTCACGGTTTCCGTGCTCGTATGGCAACTGCCAACGGCCGCAAAGTCATTTCTCGCCGTCGCGCCAAAGGCCGTGCACGTCTGTCTGCGTAATGTGTCGATCGTCTTATGAAGGCTTTGAATTTTCCGAAATCGCATCGTCTTCTGCGACCAGCCGACTATGGCAGCGTCTTCAACGACGTTCAGCTGAAGGTTCCGCACAAGAATTTTCTGATCCTGGCAACCCCGAATAATCTCGGGCATGCCAGGGTTGGTCTTGTGTTTGCGAAAAAGAATCTGAAGCTTTCGGTACAACGCAATCGGATCAAGCGTCAGGTCAGGGAAACGTTCAGGCACAACCATGAATTTCCCGGCGTGGATATAATCGTCCTTGGGCGACAAGGACTTGCGAATCTGGATAATAAAACAGTTCGAAAGTCTTTGAACGATCTTTGGCAACGGTTGGCGAAAAAGTACTATCAGCTACCCCCATCTCAACCGGCGACATTCTCCGCTGCCGGCGAGGGAACAGGTTAATGCGCCGTTTTTTGCTTTTCCCTATCCGTTTCTACCAGTATGCCATCAGCCCTATGATGGCCAGTCATTGCCGACACTATCCCACCTGTTCACAATACGCGCTGGAAGCCATTTCTCGTCACGGATCGCTGAAAGGACTGTATCTTTCTGCAAAACGCCTGATGACGTGTCATCCATGGGCGGAAGGTGGTTATGATCCGGTACCGGATGCTTTACAATCCGGACCAGCACACGCAAGCAAGTGCTGTTCGCAGGTTGACCCTTCCTCAATAACAACCCAGACCAGACAGTAACTCTATGGATATTCAACGCATCGTATTATTCGCCGGCCTGGCTGTTGTCAGTTATTTGATGGTGCTAGCCTGGAATGATGACTATCACCAACCGGTCCCGACCGAACAAGTCGCACAAACGGCTCGCATAAAGGCAGACAACAGTTCTTCCGGGTCTGATTCCATGGTGCTTCCAGGTGAAAAATCCCGGGAAAAAGCCATCGCGAGCGGTGCAAATGAAGAGTTCGCTACCCCGGAGACTGGCCCGTCAGTCGCCAGTCCTTCCAGTACCGATGTCAATGTAAACGATCAGTACATAGACGTTCGAACGGACGTGCTGGATGTGGTTATTGATCGTGTCAGCGGCAATCTGGTTAGAAGTTCACTGCTGGATTACGACAAAACGCTGAAGGGTAACGAACCACTGAGACTGCTCAATAACACTGAAGATCGGTTTTATGTTTTGGAAAGCGGGCTCATCGGACAAAACGGGCCGGACAGCGCAAAAAATGGCAAAGCCCCGGTCTACGAAGCAGATGCCACCAATTACGAGCTTGCCAAAGGTGACAATGAGCTTACCGTTGACCTTGTGCACACCATGGAAAACGGCGTTCGTATCACCAAACGTTATCAGTTTGGACGTGACAGCTATGAAATCGGCGTGCGTTATCTGATCGATAACCAATCCGACCAAAACTGGCAGGCTAATTTTACTGGCAAAATTGTTCGCGACCAGGCTCCGGATCCCACGTCCGGACCCAGCATGGGTATCAAAGCGTTTCTCGGTCTCGTAATAAGCTCTCCAGAAGACCCCTATGAAAAGTTTAAATTCGGAGATCTGGACGAAACCCGAATTAATCAGACCGTTACCAATGGCTGGATGGCGTTTCTGCAGCACTATTTCCTGTCAGCCTGGATCCCGGATCGGGACCAGCCCGCGCAGTTCCAGACCACGCGTCGTGGCGCTTTGTATGTGATGGGTTTTGTGTATCCGGCAACAACCGTCGCACCGGGGCAGACCACGGAAATCGGGGCTCGCGCCTACGTGGGGCCGAAAATTATCGACCGTCTTGAAACGGTTGCACCGAACCTTGACCGCACGGTGGATTTCGGCTGGTTGTTCTTTATCTCTTTGCCGCTCTTCGTTGTTCTGAACTGGTTCCACGGCATTGTCGGAAACTGGGGCGTCTCCATTATTCTGTTGACCGTATTGGTCAAAAGCCTGTTTTATAAACTGTCTGCAACCAGTTACCGCTCCATGGGCCGTATGCGAGCGGTTGCGCCTCAGTTAACCAGGCTAAAAGAGCTGTATGGCGACGACCGCCAACGTATGTCCCAGGAAATGATGGGGTTGTATAAAAAAGAGAAAATTAATCCTTTAGGCGGCTGTTTGCCTATTCTGGTTCAGATGCCGGTGTTTATCTCTCTGTACTGGGTATTGTTCGAGAGTGTTCAGCTTCGTCATGCGCCGTTCATGCTGTGGATTCACGATTTGTCGGTCATGGATCCGTATTTCATACTGCCAATTATCATGGGCGCCAGCATGATGCTGCAGATGCATTTGAATCCGACACCACCGGATCCCATGCAAGCGAAGATCATGAAGCTGATGCCTGTCGTCTTCACCATTTTCTTCCTGTGGTTCCCGGCGGGTCTGGTTCTGTACTGGGTGGTGAACAACGTTCTTTCGATCAGTCAGCAGTGGTACATTACTCGTAAGATTGAAGCGGAAATGGCGGCCAAAAAACACTGATTAGCGGCCCCGTTTCTTAATGAATAGAAAGCTCAGTAAAGGCTCCGTGAAGGGGCCTTTACTGTTTCAGATGCGTGACAATATGCTGTGTGAGAGGCACACTCTATGAATCCGACCGCCGGCACTCAAGACACCATCGCGGCCATCGCAACCGCTCCTGGACAGGCCGGTGTAGGTATTGTTCGAGTATCCGGCCCGAAGGCAAGGGCAATCTCAGTGGCAATGCTAGGGCACACGCCAAAACCCAGGTACGCGCATTACGGGGCATTTCTTGATCAGAAGGGTAATCTTATTGATGAAGGGATCGGGTTGTTCTTCCCGAATCCTAACTCCTTTACCGGCGAGGACGTGTTCGAGCTGCAAGGCCACGGCGGTACCGTCATTCTGGATGTGTTGTTGCGCGAAGTCTGCAGCCTGGGTGCTCGCCTGGCCCGCCCTGGTGAGTTCTCAGAGCGCGCATTTCTCAACGACAAGTTGGACCTGGCTCAGGCAGAAGCCATTGCAGACCTGATTGAAAGCAGCTCGGAGCAGGCCGCACGGTGCGCCGTTCGATCCATGCAGGGCGTGTTTTCACGGCGTATCGAGACCCTGGTCGAAGCGGTAACCCACTTACGAATTTATGTGGAAGCCGCCATCGATTTTCCGGAAGAAGAAATCGACTTCCTGGCCGATGGTAAAGTTGCTACCGATTTGCAGACCTTGCTGAAGCAGCTCGAAGCCGTACTGGGGGAAGCGCAACAAGGAACGATTTTGCGCGATGGCATGAAAGTGGTGATCGCTGGCCGCCCCAATGCTGGTAAGTCCAGCCTCCTTAACGCTTTGGCGGGACGTGAGGCGGCCATCGTAACGGCCATTGAGGGCACCACCCGGGACGTCTTGCGGGAACACATCCACATTGATGGGATGCCGTTGCACATCATTGATACGGCAGGTCTGCGGGACAGCCCGGACGAAGTGGAGCAAATTGGCATTGCCCGCGCCTGGGACGAAATCCGCCAGGCCGATCGCATCCTGCTGATGGTGGATGCCACCACCACGGATAAAACCACACCTCACGAGATCTGGCCGGATTTTATCGATCAACTGCCGGCGTCGGCGCCGATTACGGTGATTCGTAACAAGGTGGATTTAACCGGAGAAGCGGTGAGCCTTTCAGAGGCACCTGGAGAACAACATAAAGAGCGATCGATCGGGAACGCACCGGTAATACGCCTTGCGGCAAAATCCACCAATGGCCTGGACGTGCTGAGGGATCACCTCAAACACTGCATGGGTTTTGCCAGTACCACCGAAGGCGGCTTTTTGGCTCGCCGTCGACATCTGGATGCGCTGGAGCGTGCCCGGGATTGTCTCTTGCAAGGCCAGGCTCAGCTTGAGGGCTATGGCGCTGGCGAACTGTTGGCCGAGGATTTACGCGCCGCACAGGATGCACTGGGAGAAATCACCGGGCAGCTCACACCAGACGAACTGCTAGGGAAGATTTTTGGATCCTTTTGTATTGGTAAGTGAACGTTTATAGGCTATTTCAGTTCCATATCGTTGCTGACTGATTTAACACCCTTCACTTCACGAGCTACCCGGATAGCGGCATTGATATCCGCCTTGGAGCTCACGAAGCCTGAAAGCTGCACAACGCCTTTGAAGGTTTCGACATTGATTTCGGCGCTTTTCAGCGTTGGTTCGTTAAAAATTGCTGTCTTTACTTTGGTCGTAATCACCGTGTCATCCAGATACTCACCTGTACCTGACTGGGTCTGAGTAGAGGCGCAACCGGCGAATAGGGTTAATAACATCGCTATTGCCAGCGTTGGGAACAACCGCATCATCTTGTCCATATCCGTTTCTCCTGTTTTGGGCTAAGCCTGGAATCGGCAGACCCAGGCAAAAGCGGGCCTCGAGGGTTGATCTGGCCGCATACTTTTAAGTCTAGTTGCGTACTGACACCGGGTCTGTTCGATACCCCACATTGGGAACGCCGTTTTTATCAATCTGGCATATGAAGTGTTTGAATCCAATTTGTTACTTTGTGTTTGAATAGTGTCACTATGTGTTATAAAACTATTTTGCAATCAAGAATCAGTCAAAATCCAATATTTTAAATAGTGGTTATCCGCTATTGAGGCTGGTATGACCGTTTGTCCTGTCCCTGAGCAGAATCATCTGCTGGCAGCGCTGCCATCCAATGTTCAAAAACGGATGTTCCCTCGCCTTGAGATCGTCGAACTCAACCTGGGGGATGTGATTTACGAGTCGGGCCAAGCCCTTAAGTTCGTCTATTTTCCGACCGACTGCATTATTTCGCTGCTTTACGTGATGCTTGACGGCGCCTCCGCCGAAATCTCAGTGGTGGGTTGCGAGGGCATTGTGGGTGTCACTGTGTTCATGGGTGGTGAAAGCACCCCCAGCCGAGCAGTTGTGCAGAGTAAAGGTTTCGCCTACAGAATGTCTTCGGTGGAGTTAAGAGATGAATTCAACGCCCATGCCGATGTGCGCGTGTTGCTGCTGCGTTTTACTCAAGCATTGATCACCCAGATGTCTCAAACAGCCGTGTGCAATCGTCATCACTCCATTGATCAGCAATTGTGCCGCTGGCTGTTACTGTCGCTGGACCGCATCCCGGGCAACCATCTGAAAATGACTCAGGAACTCATTGCCAACATGTTGGGGGTTCGCCGCGAGGGTGTCACAGAGGCCGCCGGTAAACTGCAGAAGCGGGGCGCCATTCAATACCATCGCGGTGAGATAATTGTGATCAACAGACCGGTACTCGAAGCGCTTTGCTGTGAATGTTACGCCGTGGTCAAGCGGGAAACGGACCGCCTGTCTTCCTACGGCAACAATGTTTAGGCCATTTTCCCGAATACACACTGACGTCGATATTGAGCTGGACAGTATGGGATAGTAGTGCCTTCGATAATGATCTGCGCCCAGATACAAAAGGATTGATTTGAATTATGTCTACACACTCTCGCACAGTTTCTGTTGTCACCCGGCTAACCGGGCTGTTCTGCCTGTTGCTGGTATTGGGCGGTTGCAGCACCGTGTATTACAGCACCATGGAAAAGCTTGGTGTGGAAAAGCGCGATATTCTGGTGGACAGGGTGGGTGACGCCCGTGACGCCCAGAGCGATGCCCGCGAAACGTTTCGTTCGTCCCTCGAACGCTTTCAGAGTGTGGTAGACACACCTGAAACCGGGTTGCAGGAAAAATACGATGTGGTCAGCGAGGCTTACGATAACAGCCTGAAATCCGCCAATAACGTTCGGGATCGTATCGACGGCGTTGAAGACGTATCGGAGGCGCTGTTTGATGAATGGGAAGACGAGCTGGACCTCTATGAAAGTGCATCATTGCGAAACACCAGTAAGCGCAAGCTTGACGAAACCCGTGAACTCTATAGCAGCCTGATTGCGCGCATGCATCAGGTAGAAAAACGCATGGACCCGGTTCTGGCGGCGTTTGAAGATCAGGTGCTATTTCTGAAGCACAATCTCAATGCCCAGGCGATCGGCGCGTTGGAAAACGAACTGGGACAAATCAGCCGGAACGTCGACAGTCTGATTCGCGATATGGAAGCCTCTATCGCAGAATCCGAAGCCTTTATACAGCGGTTCCGGGAGGGAACCGTTTAGCGGTCGCATGCCTGCCAAATAACCGTCGTAAAATCGCCTTTTTTGCGACTTTCTGCTCGGATCTCCCCTGACAAAAACCGTTTTTTGATCGAAGCGACCCTCTTTGGCGTATTCAAGTAACGAGCTTGAACGTCGAAGTTTGGTCGTGAGCCTCAATGGGTACCCTTTAAGGAAAGTCCAAATGAAGAATGTAAAGAAGATGCAAAACCTGTGTTCGATGATTCCCAAAGCCGGTGGGCGCTCTATACTCTTTCTGGTCGCGGCATTGGTGCTGTTGAGTGGCTGCTCCGGCCCGGCAGTGACCGACTACGCAAAGCGCGGTCCCAAGCTGGTGCCAGAGCAGTTTTTTAGCGGAGAACTTATAGCAAGAGGTGTGGTCAAGGACATGTCCGGAGAAGTCATCCGCACGTTTGACGCGACTATTTCGGCAACCTGGGACAACGAGGGCGTGGGTACGCTGGACGAAGAATTCCACTTTGATGATGGCGAAGTGCAAACCCGGGTCTGGACCCTGACGCCGACCCAAAGCGGCGCGGGTTATCACGCTAACGCGGGCGACGTGGTTGAGCCGGGAATCATGCGCTGGAGTGGCAACGCCATTAATATGAATTATGTGCTTCAGGTTGCCTATGGTGATGGAACCCTGGATTTGCGCATGGACGACTGGATGTACCTGGTAACACCCGACACCCTGATCAATGAAACCACCATGAGCAAATGGGGTGTTGATGTCGGTGAATTGGTATTGGTTATCCAGAAACAACAATGACGATCTGACGAAACGTGACGAACACTGGAAAATCTATGTGGAAGCAATGGTTGATTGGGCTGGTATTGGTTGCCGTTGCCATAGGCGCTGCGGTTACCTATCGTTCGCTGGACAATGAAAAAGGGGCAAAGAGTGATCGCGAACGCCCTGCCAGTGCTGTCAACACACGGACTCCCAAACTGGATACCGTGCGCGATGTCGTTACGGCCGTGGGCAACCTCAAAGCCGTGAATGCGGTGGAGCTGACCACCGAAATCAGCGGTCGCGCAGTGGCACTCAACCTTAAAACCGGTCGTCGGGTAAAGCAGGGCGATGTGCTTTTGCGGCTCGATGATCGTCAGGCGCAGGCCGATCTCAAAGTGATTGAGGCCCAGTTAGCCGATGCCCGCCGAACCCTGGAACGCGCTCGGAGCCTCCGGTCCAACAACAGTATTTCCCAGTCGCAGGTGGATGAACTGCGCACCGCCGTTGATGTTGGCGACGCTCAGCGCCAGGCGGCCCAAGTGCGCCTGGAAAACCATCGAATTGAAGCGCCTTTTACCGGCGTTGTCGGGCTGAGTGATATCAGCATCGGTGCCTACGTTATCGCCGGTACTACCGTCACCACGCTCGATAACACGGCGCGCATGGAACTTAATTTCTCGATCCCCGAGCGATTTTTGGGTCAGGTTGCCCTGGGCCAGCAGGTAAGAGGTACGTCGCCCGCTTTTCCTGATATCCGGTTTTCCGGAGAACTCGCCGAGTTGGGCACCCGCGTTAACGAACTCAGCCGGACTCTGCCGGTGCGGGCTTTGCTCGATAATCCCGATGGCAAACTGCGCCCCGGGCAGTTTATTTCGACAGCGCTGACCCTGCGGGAACGGCAAGCCCTGGTGATTCCCGAGCAGGCGGTGATGATCCGGGGAGATGAGCAATATGTGTTTGTCGCCGAGGACGGCATCGCGCGACGTGTTTCCGTGGTGCTTGGTTCAAGAATGCCCGGCCTGGTGGAAGTGGCCAAGGGCCTGTCTCTTGAAGATGCGGTGATCGTTACGGGGCAGGACCGTCTCAGCAGTGGTGATCGTATCCGGGTAATGGATGAGGACAAGGCCATACCGGACAACCGCTTCGCCCAGTCTGTGGATTCCTGACCGTGATCCTTTCAGATATCTCCATAAAACGCCCTGTTTTTGCAACGGTTCTGAGCCTGCTGATCGTGGTGTTCGGTCTGGCAGCCCTGTTGGGTTTGCCGGTGCGCGAGTACCCGGATATTGATCCCCCGGTGGTGTCCATTTCCACCAACTACAGGGGCGCTGCTGCGGAAGTGGTGGATACACAAATCACCCAGGTGATTGAAGGGGCTATCAGCGGCATCGAAGGCATCCGCTCGATTGAGTCGTCTACCGAACAGGGTGAATCACGCACCAGTATCGAGTTTTCCTCGTCCCGTGATGTGGACATCGCCGCCAACGACGTTCGCGACGCCGTGTCCCGGGTGATTGACCAGCTTCCCGAAGAAGCGGATGCGTCTGTGGTGCGCAAGGCAGACTCCGATGCCCGCCCGATGATGTGGGTCACACTGCGCAGCGATGTGTGGGATGCAGCTGAACTGAGCGATTTTGCAGATCGCACCCTGGCCGACCGCTTGTCTGTTTTGGACGGGGTCGCCGACGTGCGTATTGGCGGTGAGCGACGCTATGCCATTCGGATCTGGCTCGACCGGGAACGGCTGGCAGCCCGAAACGTCACGGTGGCGGAAGTTGAAAGAGCCCTGCGCGCAAACAATGTGGAGTTGCCAGCGGGCTCGGTCGACTCGTCTACCCGGAACTTCACCGTTCGGGCCGAAGGTCGGCTCTCCACCGTGGAGGAATTCCGCGAGCTGGTGATCCGTCGAAACAACAACGACTTGCTGCGTCTGGGGGAGGTTGCCAATGTGCAGATGGGCGTGGAATCCGACGTCAGTCGCCTTCGCGCCAACGGTCAGACCGCCATTGGTATGGGCATTATTCGCCAGTCTAAAGCCAATACGGTCGCCGTGTCTGACGGCGTTCGCGCAGAGTTGGAGAAAATCCGGAAAACCCTGCCGCCTGAGGTATCGATCGCCGAGAGTTATGATGAGTCCATTTTTATCCGGGCCTCAATCAAGGAAGTGATCATTACGCTCGCCATTGCCGTGTCTCTGGTTATTCTCGTTATCTTCCTGTTTTTACGGTCCTGGCGGGCCACCCTGATTCCGGCTGTGACCATTCCGGTGTCGGTCATCGGTGCGTTTATTGGCCTGGGGTTTCTGGGCTTCTCAATCAACGTGCTGACGTTGCTGGCCGTGATCTTGGCCATTGGTCTGGTGGTAGACGATGCCATCGTCATGCTGGAAAACATCCAGCGTCGAATTGACGAAGGCGAGCCCCCGTTGCTGGCATCGTATCGCGGTGCCAAGCAGGTAGCATTCGCCGTTATTGCCACCACGTTGACGCTGGTGGCGGTGTTTGTGCCCATTTCATTCATGGGGGGAAATATTGGTCGCCTGTTCGCGGAATTTGGCTTCACGCTTGCCGCTGCGGTGGTTGTGTCCAGCCTGGTTGCGCTCACTCTCGCGCCCATGTTGTGTTC
>LAZR01002046.1_pt1 | contig 12062 bp, 10 predicted proteins | sample 329461 | NCBI WGS metagenome assembly LAZR01 (sample SAMN03002196, study PRJNA259156) | marine sediment metagenome | biome: sea floor; feature: Hydrothermal impacted sediments; material: marine sediment; isolation source: Loki non-amplified sample from Loki's castle hydrothermal vent sediment ...
GTACCTATTCCGTAAGGCCCAGTAGTACCAGTTTGACCGCCGCCGTAAGAACTACCATAGATACTACCAGCACCACCGCCGTCGCTACTCCTACCGCCGTAACCGCCACTCCCCATTCTATCTTGCAACCGTTGGCGTGATTCTTCCCTATTAGCCCTATTACGGTCTGCTAAGTTTTGTTGCCGTTCATAATCAAACATACGCTGCTTCTGTTGTTGCCGCATAAGTTCTAAATTGCCAGTAACATCAGAAGCACTTCTACGTTCAAGATAGCCAGCTTTAGCTCCCATAGCTTCTGTCAAGCGTTGGCTGCGTATATCTTCAAGTTTCAAACGGGCGGGCATACCCACTTCTTCCTCCCAGCTTTTACCTGCACCACCACCGACATATAACATCTCGGAATCGGATTCATTGATAAAGAATTCACCATAAGGCCCGGATATGGTAACATCGTCGCCTTTCTTAAGTGAGAATATGTACGAAGAAGCGACCCCAGGATTTACGGCCATCCATCCATTTTTAGCACGGTCCCACGGGGGTGTGGCGATACGAACGTTCAACATAATCTCTTTTCCTTCCGCAGGAAATGAAGCCATGGAATAGGCCCTCTCTACCATTTCAGGATTCTTCATTGTCAATGGCCACAAATTGAACTTGTCCCACTCATCTTGAAATTTATCTGGTGTTTCGTGTTCCTCTGGGTGTGCGGTAATGTCAATATCCTTATAGTTGATTTCACAGGCGGGAATCTCAATTTGAATATACCCACCAGCCTTATAGCCCATATCCTCTTGAATTTCGACTACAAATTCTTTAATAAAGGAGGCTACATTATAATTACGGACCACTTTGGCAGGCCATTTTTTAATACCGAATACCTCTTCGGGTATCGTAATCTCCATATCTTGCTTTACTTTGACCTGACAAGCCAATCGGGCACCCGCGTTGAGTTCCCTTTTGGAAAAATGAGGTGTTTCGGTAGGCAAAGCTTCGCCACCACCAGAAAGTACATGGCACTCACATTGAATACAGGTTCCACCACCACCACAGGCAGAAGGTAAAAAAACTTTCTCGTTACCTAGGGTCGAAAGTAGCGAACTACCTGAACCTACTTCTATTTTCTTCTCTCCGTTGATGGTAATGGTCACAGGGCCGGAAGGCGACAACTTCTCCTTTGTAAAAAGCAAAAGGGCTACTAGAACCATTAAGAGAATTAAGAAGGCGACTACCGTAATCAATATGGTACCGCCGGTACTTGTTGCTAACATCATCTTTCTACTTTTTTATAGCGTCAGTATATGAGATATCTTTTTCATCAATCTCTTTTTTTACTTTTTTTGTGGCATCCTGTCCGAGCAATTTATCTTTATCGGCATCGTCAGTTTTCAGTTTCTGACTAACTTCTTGACTCGGTTCTTCCGCAGCCTTTTCATCGCCACCGGTCAACATACCTCCAAAACTCTGGAAACCTATACCCATTAAACCGGTAATAATAAAGGTGATTCCTAATCCTCTTAACGGAGGTGGAACATTGGAATATCGAATCTTTTCACGTATCGCTGCAATGGCAAGAATAGCCAGAAACCAACCAATACCTGAACTAAGACCATAATTAAACGCAAGACCCAAAGTTTGAATGTCTCGGGACTGCATAAACAACGAACCTCCCAAAATGGCGCAGTTTACGGCAATCAGGGGAAGAAAGATACCTAGCGAGTTATAAAGCGCCGGAGAAAATTTCTCGACTACAATTTCTACCAATTGAACCATCGTAGCGATGGTCGCAATAAATAGAATAAAAGATAAGAAGCTAAGGTTATAATCCGCATATTCAGGACCCAACCACACCAATGCGCCATCACGTAATAAATACTGATCTAATAACCAGTTCAAAGGCACGGTGACCGCCAATACGAAAATAACGGCTGCACCCAATCCTACCGCAGTGGCCACTTTCTTGGAAACCGCCAAGTAAGAACACATTCCCAAGAATACGGCAAACACCATATTATCAATGAAAATGGACCTGAAAAATAATTCTAAATGCTCTAACATAATATGTATTTAAACCAATCTCTATTTAATTATCCTCGATCAGTGCCGGAGTACGGGAACGTTGTACCCATATGATTATTCCGACCACAATCAATGCGGCAGGCGGGATAATCATAAAACCATTGTTTTCATAACCCGTAGCGTATAAACCCGTTTTTGTTATGGGATCGCCTAGTATAGCAAAACCGAACAAAGTTCCAGATCCCAATAGCTCCCTGAAAAAGCCGACGATAACCAGTATCAAACCGTAGCCTAAAGAGTTGCCTATACCATCAAGAAAAGAGCGCCAAGGGCCGTTCGCCAATGCAAAGGCTTCAAAACGTCCCATGATAATACAGTTCGTAATTATTAAGCCTACGAAAACGGACAAGGTCTTACTCAGTTCATAGGCAAAAGCCTTAAGCACCTGGTCGACAACGATAACAAGTGCCGCCACCACGATAAGCTGAACGATAATACGAATCTTTGAGGGAATGATATTTCGCATTAGGGAAATAACAACATTGCCCATTCCCAAAACGAACATTACCGCAATGGCCATCACTACGGAAGCCTTTAGTTCGGCCGTGATAGCTAATGCCGAACAAATGCCCAATACTTGGATGGTTATGGGGTTATTGTCCGCCAAAGGGTCGGATATAAGACTGACATCTTTTTTTGTCAATAGTGCCATATTAGCTTTTTCTTAATTTGGTTAAGTAATCTTTGTACAAATTGACGCTTTCCAAAATCATGGCAGATACGCCGTTTCCTGTTATGGTCGCACCGGCCAATGCATCTACTTTGTTATCATCTTTGCGTTCGTTCAGTGGATCGTTGTTTCCCTTTGCGACACTGATGCCAGAATACCGCGTGTCTTGCATAATACTTTCACCGGTGAAATCATCCATGAAGTAGCGTTGATTGATATTGGCACCAAGACCTGGGGTTTCGCCCTTATGGTCAAAGAAAACACCTTGAACCACCATTTTATCGTCTAAGGCCACAAATCCCCAAATCGCATCCCATAGGCCTTTACCATACATCGGAATGATATAATATATCTTATTATCCTTTTCACCAATAAAAAGGGGTAACTCAGGCGTTTCACCCTTTTTGTAAAGTGCCAGTTGCCTTTTCATATCGATTAGATAGGCCTCATTGTTATCGATGACACTGTCTCCTTTAATAACCAACTGCTTTTTGATATACTTTGAAAACTCGTCTTCAACGACGTCGGTACCAATAAAACTGACACCCCCATCTTCAACGTTTTCATTTACACCCATAGCATATAAAATATTCTGTTGCTTTTCAAAACGTTCGTTCTCCTTTATACGACTACTAAGTCCGGAAGCCACGAAGGCGAGCACAGACCCGACTACAACCACCATTATACCGGCAAAAATTACCGTGTATACATTCTTATCTGTATTCATTGCCATAATTATGCAGTTTCTACTTGAAGTTTCTTTTTCTCTCCTTCAGAATCCGTCGGGAGTACGTTAGCGTTCTTCATTCGTTTCAATCTACGTTTGACATTACCACGAATGACATAATGATCGATTGTTGGTGCAAAAACGTTCATTAATAGGATGGCCAAAAACACACCTTCGGGATAGGCGGGATTAAATACCCGTATCATCACGGACATAAATCCTATGAAAAAGCCATAAAACCATTTTCCACGATTGGTCTGAGATCCGGTTACGGGATCAGTAGCCATATAGACAATTCCAAAAGCAAGTCCCCCAACAATCAAATGCTGCCAGAATGGAAAGCTCATCAACCCATAAAACTTACTGGTCTCGCCAATCCATCCTTGATCGACTATACCGTTGAACATTAGGCCCATTACCAAAGCACCGATTACGGCACTTAGCATAATCCTCCAACTTGCTATTTTACTAAAAATCAAAAATAGACCCCCTAAGAGGATTAAGAATGTGGAAGTTTCGCCTACCGAACCAGGTATAAATCCAAAAAACATATCCGATAAGGAATAGCTATATTCGCTAGCATTGTTCTGCGCCAAATATCCTAGGATAGTTTCACCAGAAATGGCATCGGGACCTCCAGCGCGATCTACGGCTTCATATACCCAGACCTTATCACCACTCATCCACGTGGGATAAGCGAAAAACAAGAAGGCTCGTATCGTAAGGGCGGGGTTCAGTATATTCATACCTGTACCACCAAAAACCTCTTTACCTATGATTACCCCGAATATTACGGCAACGGCCAACATCCATAGGGGCGTATCTATGGGTACAATCAACGGCACCAGCATTCCGGTAACCAAATAACCTTCTTCAACCTCATGTCCTTTAATGACGGCGAATATAAACTCAACCAACAATCCGACACCATAGGACACTATCACCAAAGGCAACACCTTTATAATACCTATCCAAAAATTGTCCCAGGTCAAAAAATTACCGAAAACCGAAAGCTCCCTAGCCACACCATTCGCCGCATCAATTGCAGCGTAATGCTGATAACCGGCATTGAACATTGAAAACAGTAAAACGGGAATCAAGGCCGTTATCACCGTATTCATGGTTCGCTTCAGGTCATCTGCCGCCCGAACGTGCGAACCTGAGTGGGTCGTTTCATCGGGAGTATACAGAAACGTATGTAATGCATTGAAGGCCGGAGCCATCTTCTTGCCGCGATAATGATGCTTTATTATATGCAGCCTTTTCTTAAAAGTCAGTCTTTTATCACTCATCTTCTATCTTTTATCACTCATCTTCTATCCTATTTCTTTTTGTAGCAAATCCAATCCCTCTCTTATAATCTTTTGATGTGGCTGCTTGGACACACAAACAAACTCGGTCAGTGCAAAATCTTCTGGCGCCACCTCATATAAACCTAATTGTTCCATTTCATCAAGATCTTGTATCATACAAGCCTTTAACAATTGTAAGGGGAATATATCCATCGGGAAAACTTCTTCGTACATCCCGGTAACAACGAAGGCTCGATGCTCACCATTCGTATTGGTATCAAGGTCATATTTTTTATTGGGCTGTAACCAAGAGAAAGTTAAGGCCCTTGTTGCTGAAATTTTATTGAACACCGGTTTGTTCCAACCAAAAAATTCGTAATCATCCCCTTCAGGAATACAGGTTACGGTATTGTTATAATGTCCCAAATACCCATCTTGGCGTGATTTTGAACCCGTTAGCACATCTCCGTTTATAACCCTAAAATTTTCTTCGTTTACACCGCTGGCGTAAAGGAATGTGGCAATTTCCGTACCAATCTTGGTCGTATAATACTGTGGTTTTTTTACCGACGAACCTACGAGGGCAATAATACGTTGCGGATTGTATTTACCCGTCAACAAGGCTTCACCAATAATAACCAAATCTTGTGGTGAGACCGTCCATACCACTTCGCCCTTATTTATAGGATCGATTTTATTAATATGTGTACCCACCAAACCGGCTGGATGCGGACCCGAAACCTTGTGCAGTTCTATACCTGTCAGTCCGGCTAAAGGGGATTTAGAGGATTTTCCAACGGACACGTGAACCTTACCGGGCGTAAGTTTGCCCAATGCGGTAATGGCAGCCTGCAATTCTTTTTCTTTTCCCTGTAGCACATAGTCAAGATCCGCCACTAATGGAGCGGTCGCGTATCCGGATATGAATATTGCCTTGGGATTGTCATCGGGATCTGCAATGATGGAATAGGGCCTCTGTATTATAAATGGCCAGCATCCGGTTTTCAGCAGATAGGCTTTTACATCGTCTTTAGATGCTTTCTCGACATCCAAGATTACGTTGGCCAAAGATTCCTGTTCTTTGTCCGCCAAAATTTTTAGCTTGAGAATCCGCCTTCTTGCGCCGCGTTCTATTTCGACAAGTTCCCCACTCACTGGAGAAACAAAGAGCATATCCTCCTTATTCTTGTTATAAAAAAGCGCTTCACCCACTTTCACTTCACCACCTTCCTTCACGAGCATTTTCGGGGTTATCCCATGAAAATCGCTTAAGTTGATAGCATACACATTGCTGAGAGCGGCTTTTGAAGTGTTTTGTTCCGCGGCACCGACCAACTTAATGTCCATGCCCTTTGTGATCTTGATGTCTTTTGACATATTTAGTCCACCTTATGTTAAGAAATCCAAAGAACGGATTCTGTAAAATTCGCATCAAAAATACTACTTAAAAAAAAGTTTTCATAATAAATGACTATAAATTTAGGCCGTTTACCGATCTGAATTTAACGGGAACGCTTTTTGTTTACCTTTACCCAAAAAATAGCGGAAAAATGCGCGGAAGCCTTCAACAGATTCTATTTCTACTTTTTATAACAGGCGTTTTCGGTCAAGAGCAATTGGAGGTAATCGAGCCGGAGAATATAAAATCAATTGTATTCGGAGGACCCACACAAGACCAATTTCCAGTGGTAGAACTGGGTGAATCGATTAGGCTGGAATTTGACGATATTCTGGCCAACGAACAAGATTACTATTATAAGATTGTCTACTGCGATTACGACTGGACACCCTCTCAACTTTTGAAATCACAATACCTCGATGGCGTCGACAATCAGCGCATTACCGATTACGAAAATAGTTATAACACACTTCAGACCTACTCCAACTACCGCTTGACGATACCCAATGAAAATCTTAGCCTTAAGGTTAGCGGAAATTATGTACTTGAAATTTACAACGATAGTTATGAAATTCAATTTTCAAGGCGGTTTGTAGTCTATACCAATGCGGTTACTGTAGGTGCCACTATTAAAAGGTCACGTGATTTTAATTTTCTGAATGAAAAGCAAGTGGTTCAATTCAGTATCAATCAGGGTAATTTTCAATTGGTAAATCCCAATAAAGAGGTCAAGGTGGCCATATTACAAAACTATCAATGGAATACTGCCCTTTACAATATACCTCCACAATATACCTTGGGTGGTGAACTGGTCTATAAATATGATGCCGAAACCAGTTTTTTCGGTGGTAACGAGTTCTTAAATTTTGACACTAGCGATTTAAGGGCGCCCACAGCACAAATTTCGCATATTGAAGTGGCCGACCTCTATGAGCATTACCTATTTACCGATACCTATCGCTTCGATAAAGTGTATACCTATTATCCCGATATCAATGGTGATTACTTGGTGCGTACTTTGCAGGGCGAAAATAATTCGCGCGAGGCGGAATATACCTATGTACATTTCTCGTTGCCTTTTGAAGAACTACTTGGCCTAGACGAGGTGTACGTTTATGGGAAATTCAACAACTATGCCCTTACAGACGAAAACAAAATGACCTATAATAAGGAGAATGGCCTTATGGAGAGCGTCATAGAGTTGAAGCAGGGCTTTTACAACTATAAATATGTCATTAAACGCGAAGATGGCGTTGTCGACCTCAACGCGGTTAGCGGTAATTTTCACTTTACCGAAAATAACTATCTGATCTTGGTGTATTATCGGAATTTCGGGGATATCTATGACAGTATTATTGGCGTCGGCTCGGCGAATTCACGGGATATCAGCAATTAGGGAGAACCACTTTAATTTTTTTTGGATTTGCGATATTTTGAAACTCATCTCTAGCACTCTATCCTACTAATTTCTATGACGTTTATATGGATTTAAAGCCCGACCTACCGGAAAAAGGACGTTATCGTTTAAGATACCGCGGTACCCAATGTCCGAACTGCGGTCATCCACTTGAAATTAGTGACCGGTACTGCCCCTTTTGTTCTCAAATAAACAGCACTAAAAAACTTTCCTTAAAAGATTTTTTTGACGAATTTTTCGCAAGTTTTATCTCATATGATTCGAAACTACTTAAAACGCTCGCCGCTTTATTATTAAAGCCTGGAAAAATTACGAAAGACTATATTAATGGTCAGAGGGTGGCGTACACCAATCCGTTTCGATTTTTATTGAGTCTAGCCATTATCTATTTTTTAATGGTCAATTTCACCGGGAATTATTCGGAGTGGGACAAGCATGGCACAAAAGCAGATACAGACGTTTTAGAAACGATAAAAGAGTATAGTTTTATCTCCAATTCGGATGAAACTAATGGAATTTCACAACAATTGGATTCCCTGAAAAACGATTCAGACTACCGGGAATTTATGACCGGAAGAAAAAACAGTGATTCGATACTTCTATCCAATCCAAGTGCTTACTTCAAAACACTTAAGACCGAGAATGCCAAGCTCTTTGATAAACAGGAATTCTTTACCGTACTGCTACGAAAAGATTCCGTTTATACATTTAACGATGCGGTGACGAAATATGCCGTAGATGAAACCTTCGTAAACCGTTTCGCCTTTAATACTGCCCGTGGTCTATTGGGAATTCAGAGTCGGCCCGGAAGCTTCATAAGCACATTCATTTCAAAATTACCATTCGCCGTTTTTTTCTTTCTCCCCGTATTCGCAATGTTCATTTGGGTGGCCTATATCAGAAAAAAATATAGTTATACCGATCATTTGATATTTAGTTTTCACAACACCGCATTGTTGTTTATCTTGCTCATAATTAGCTATTTGATCGATTCCATTTTTGACGTTACTAGTAATTGGATTTTTCTGTTAGTCTATTTAGCATACCTTTTTCAGGCCATGCGAAAATTTTATGGTCAGGGTATTTTCAAAACGATCCTGAAATATTTATCTTTGAATATCATATTCTTTTTCTTGGCGCTATTTGCGATCTTGATTTTATTTGCCGGGAATATTTTTGTTTATTAATTAAAATCAATTCATGACAACACAAGTAACCAAAGGCATCAAGATTTCAATAAAGACTAGTTTTGAAGGTACATTCTTCAAAAATTACAAAATGCACTTTGCTTTTGGTTATACGATTTCTATAGAAAATCAGAGCAAAGATTCCGTGCAGCTTACTTCACGGCATTGGAAAGTCTATGATGCCCTTAATGAACTTGAGGTACTCGATGGCGAAGGCGTAATCGGTAAGAAGCCGGTGATTAAGCCTGGTGAATCCCATACCTATAATTCAGGTTGTTTATTGGCATCCCCTATCGGTGCAATGCGGGGACACTATAATATGGTCAACTTCTCTACTAGCGAAAAATTCAGGGTGTATATTCCCACGTTTCGATTTTCCGCTCCTTTTGCGTTAAACTAATCACTAATTACCCGCAGTGTTGAATTTACCGTAAGTGTTTGCTACCTTCGCATCCTTATATTATTAATTCTAAATTCAACATTTCCATGGGAAAAGGATTCTTCCAGGTACCAATTGCAATAAATGAACCTATAAAAAGTTATGCCCCGGGCTCTGAAGAGCGCGAAGCTGTACTCAAACAATACCACACTTATTTTAAAGGTAATGTTGATGTACCTTTATATATAGGTAACGAAGAAATCAAGACCGGCAACACTAAACCGATGTCGCCGCCTCACGACCATAAGCATATTGTAGGCCAATATCATTTGGCCGATAAAAAGCACGTTGAAGACGCCATTAAAAATAGCTTACAAGCTCGTGATGCCTGGGCCAATCTAGCATGGGAACAACGTAGTGCCATCTTCTCGAAAGCTGCGGAACTAATTGCAGGACCCTATCGGGACAAAATAAACGCCGCGACCATGATCGCGCAATCCAAAAACATTCATCAGGCAGAAATCGATGCAGCTTGTGAGACGATTGATTTTTTGCGATTCAATGTGGAATATATGTCCCAAATCTATGGGGAGCAGCCTGATTCCTCCGAAGGTGTTTGGAACCGTGTCGAATATCGCCCTTTAGAGGGTTTTGTATACGCAATCACACCTTTCAATTTTACGGCCATTGCGGCCAATCTGCCCGCCAGTGCTGCAATGATGGGTAACGTGGTACTCTGGAAACCCAGTGATCACCAGATTTTCTCTGCCAAGGTCATCGTAGATGTATTTAAAGAAGCGGGTCTACCCGATGGTGTAATCAACGTAGTCTACGGCGATCCCGTTATGATTACGGATACGGCACTCGCCAGTCCTGATTTCGCGGGTATCCATTATACAGGATCCACTAGCGTATTTAAAGATCTTTGGAAGAAAATCGGCGATAATATCGACACCTATAAGACTTATCCCCGAATTGTTGGGGAAACTGGTGGTAAGGATTTCATCATCGCGCATCCAACTGCTAATCCGCAGCAAGTGGCGACGGCCATTTCACGCGGAGCTTTCGAATTTCAGGGGCAGAAATGTAGTGCGGCATCTAGGGTGTATCTTCCAAAATCGACTTCCAAAGAAATTTTGGAATTAGTTAAGAAGGATATTGGTTCATTCAACGCACCAGGGTCTCCAGAAGATATGTCCAATTTCATAACAGCGGTCATTCACGAAGGCTCTTTCGATAAATTGGCCAAATATATCGATCAGGCGAAAAAGGATAAAAAAGCGGAAATCTTTACCGGTGGTGGATACGATAAGTCTAAAGGCTATTTTATCGAACCTACGGTCATTGTAACGACAGACCCACATTATACGACTATGGAAACCGAATTGTTCGGTCCTGTCGTAACCGTTTATATCTATGAGGATAAAGACTGGTCAAAGACATTGAAATTGGTCGACGAAACCTCGGAATATGCCTTGACGGGTGCCGTACTTTCCAAAGATCGATATGCAATCGAAGAGGCCACAAAGGCTTTACAGAATTGTGCCGGTAACTTCTATATTAACGATAAGCCGACCGGTGCGGTAGTCGGGCAACAACCTTTTGGGGGCGCTAGGGCTTCGGGCACCAATGACAAAGCAGGTTCTATGCAGAATCTTTTGCGTTGGGTTTCGCCACGTCTTATCAAGGAGACCTTCGTCACACCTGAAAATTATCGATATCCTTTTTTAGGTTAGTATACGTATATCGCATCAAGAAGCAAATTAAACAAAGGCCCGTGTGAAAACACGGGTTTTTTTATGCACACTTTTGAGTTTTCGGTTACATACATAAAAAAAGTTGTGAATTTTAAAAATTGTCTTTTGCCTATTTTCAACTTCATCTCATACTGTTAGAAAGAAATTAACCAAATAAACCATGTTTACAGCAATCCAATTTCAGAACTAGCGTAGCATAACGAAGCCGCAACAAATTGAGAGAGGGTGGAGAAACCATTCTTGACCTTCACCAATATTCTCAAGTGCAATAGGCGGAATATTATAATCGGACGGTTTTTCTTTTTACGAATTGTTGTTCTTTTTGCAATGCAGCCATTGCCATTTTAAATGGGCAAGGGATAATTTGGGGTATTTAATTACGGTTATACTTTTGGTATACAATACAAACCTAAAAGTTATCTATCGTTCCGAAAATCGACTTGTGATAATTGACCGTTCTACTAATACCTTCTGCGACTAAGAATTTAGGATAAAATTCTCATTTTTTTAATACCTTGTGGTTCAATGGTGTAAAACACCAAACGTAACTATTTCAATAACAACTAAATTTTTTAAGCATGAAAAAACTAAGCCTAGTCTTTCTATTCGCCATAGCATTAAGCGGATACGCACAAGATAATCTGACCCAATCCACGATTCAAGCGGTGTTAACGCAAAATCAAGATCAAGTGGTACAATTGGCGGAAGCCTTTACGGATGAGCAGTACAATTGGCGACCCATGGAGGGGATTAATTCGGTCGGTGAAGCCTTGATGCATGTCGCTGGCGGCAATTACTATCTTGCCTCAAAATTGGGTTTCCCGCCGCCAGAAGATGTAGATATGACTAGTTTGGATAAAGTCACTGGTAAAGAAAATATCATTGCAGCCCTAAAAAAGTCAAACGCGTTCGTTTTGGAAAAAGTAGCGATGGTAAAAAATGACGAGATGGCCGATGAAGTAGATTTTGGTTTTATGAAGATGAACAAGCTTGGCGGTTTATTATCTATCATGGAACATAACGGGGAACATAAAGGCCAGTTGATTGCCTATGCCCGTTCCAACGGTGTAACACCGCCGTGGAGCAAATAATGTCAAACCAAAATGTTCTAGATCAATTAGAACGATTTTTATAAGTGGAAAGTCCTTGTTGTTAATG
>LAZR01002047.1_pt1 | contig 12054 bp, 14 predicted proteins | sample 329461 | NCBI WGS metagenome assembly LAZR01 (sample SAMN03002196, study PRJNA259156) | marine sediment metagenome | biome: sea floor; feature: Hydrothermal impacted sediments; material: marine sediment; isolation source: Loki non-amplified sample from Loki's castle hydrothermal vent sediment ...
TACATATATTGTATATTTTTTGCACCTTATAAATTTTATTCCTTTGCATAATTTTTTTTTAATTTTAAAACAACTTTAAATCCTCTAAATAGAGCATTTTAGATTCTACTTTATTATTCTAAAATTTTTAAAAATGAACATGTTCGAGAGTAAGAATATATTCTTTTCAGTTTTCATTTTAATTAAGAAATTATAAGAGGAATTATTAAAATGACAGTATCTCAAGAAAAAAGCTTAGTAAAAAGAAAGATAATCAAAATTGACGAGGATTTGTGTAACGGCTGTGGTAATTGTATTGTAGATTGTGCCGAAGCCGCACTAGAAATAATAGACGGAAAGGCAAAAGTAGTTAATGAAGTTTTCTGTGATGGACTCGGTGCGTGCATTTCGGGATGTCCTACTGGAGCTCTTGAAATCATAGAAAGAGAAGCATTAGAATTTGATGAAGAAATGGTTGAAAAACGTTTGGAAATGCTAAAACAAGATGAGGAAGAAAGCTTTATCGCTATTAATGAACCCGGAAATGTTGCATGCGGCTGCCCTGGTTCTCGAACTATGACTTTTGCTGAAACTACTGAAGAAACGGAACAAATTACAGGAGGAAAAGTACAATCCCAATTACGTCAATGGCCAATTCAAATGCATTTAATCTCTCCTACTGCACCCTACTTTCAAGGAGCGGACGTCCTACTTTCTGCTGATTGTGTAGCCCATTCTTTAGGTGGATACCATCCAGAATATCTAAAAGGTAAATCGGTTGGAATCGCTTGCCCTAAATTAGATCAAGGGCAGGAATCTTACATGGAGAAAATTCGCAGTTGGATTGACGACGCAAAAATTAATACTCTTACAGTGATGACTATGCAAGTTCCGTGCTGTTCGGGATTAGTATATCTCGCAAAACAAGCAGCCGAGAAAGCTTCAAGAAAAGTTCCAATTAAGAGTATTGTGATTAGTTTGCAGGGAGAAATTTTAAGTGAAGAGTGGATTTAATTTTTTTTTTGTCTTTATCTTTTTTTAATAAGAAACCTTTTTTTCCTTTAGTTTAAAAATAAATGCAAGAGTATTTTTTAATTATTTAACTTGAAAAAGTTCTATATTCACTATTTCTAATAAAATTTTAATATTAGTTTGAATAAGTTACTTTTAGATTCATAAGAATAAGAGTACTTATCTTATTTAATCAAAAATTATATTCATTAATTCAAATAACCAAGTAAAAATGAAAATAAATGCAAGAGCATTTTTTAATTATTTAACTTGAAAATAGATGACTCTATTTTTTATTAGCTATTGCAATCACGTGGGCGTTCTGGATTCCAACCATTCTCATAGCCAGTATGAATGATGGTTATTTTTTACCCAGTGTATATTCTTTTAAGGAAATATCAACTATTGGATTTAAAGATGGATTTCACATAGTAATTTTCACTTTAAACCAAATAGGTGTTTATGGTCCTCTATTTGCTGCTATTATCGTTTCATGGAAAAACTACGGTAAAAGTGATGTAAAAGATCTCTTTGGTAAGATTAAGGTATGGCGGATTAAGCCCAAATGGATACTTATTATTCTCTTGCTTCCATTCATAATGGCACTTATTCCCCTCGGAATGAATGCATTGATGGGAGGTGATATTGTGGGAGCTTTTAAACCTGGAATGTCCGGTCTAATTATATTTCTCACCCTCGCACATAATATTGTTACCGGTGGGTTTGAAGAGGTGGGGTGGCGAGGGTTTGCGTTTACGGAGATGAAAAAAAAGATGAGGCATACAGGAGTGGTCTGATCGTAGGGTTCTTCTGGGCGATATGGCATTTTCCTTACGTAATTTACATAAATTATATATCTTTGCCTGCTGACTTTAACCCAGCCGCCATTATTGGAATTAAAATTTATTCTCTGGTTGGATTTACAGGAGTAATTCTGGCGGGAAGTATAATATTCTCATGGATTTATGCAAATACAGACAGTTTGCTTATTTTAATCTTATTTCATGCATTCATAAATGTATTTCCAGTATTTGTAATGGGGCAAGTAGTTGACATGGGACCAGGTATCCTTTTCACAGCGCTATTCTCATGGTTAGTCGTTAGTTTAATTAGTAAATATTACGGAGCAGAAACAATGACAGGACTCACTGAGGAAGAGAAAACTGCGAAGGAAGCGAAACAAAAGCAAAAATAACAATGTTTCCTACATTTTTTTTAAGAAAAGTACATTCTCTAACTTTAATAGTATAAGATCATAGTTTAAAGAAGAGAGAATGAATTTAGAATAATTTTTAATTTGATAAAAACAATTTAATTTTCTTTTTGTTAGAACTCAAACATAACTTTCTTTTTAATAATTTTTCTTAACATTACTGATAAAGAGGATTTTGACTTTCCAAGACGATTAGCAAGCTCTTCTAATGAAATTTTTCTAGGCACTTCAAAAAAACCGAGAGAAATTGCAGTCTCGAGAATGTTTGATTCATCTAAGGTTAATTTGTTTTTATTATCCTCAATACTATAAGGAGAATTTCCAATTCTAAGTAATTGGAAATTAATTTTTTTTTCTTCAAATATTGAGAGTAATCGATCTATCCTATCTCTACTTGAAACTAATCTCCAATAAGCGAATCCTTCTTGGACTCTAACAGGAAAGTTTACTAGAACTCCACATTTTATTATGGCATATAATAAGAATGGGTCTTTAGTTTTTACGTTTATTCTAATCTTATTTTCTTCCTTCTCTAAAACACTAAACTCATAAACAGAAGGATGGTTTTGAATTAATTCAATTACTTGATCTACTTGATAATGCATTATTTCTATTATTGAATTTCCAATTGATTTTTCTAGGTCATATGGGAGAAAGTGGGCAATCTCCATCTTTATATCTGGGAATTTCCTAAAAACTTCAGAGATCCATAGCTGATCAGGGAATTTAATTTTAACTCTAGCTAAACTTGATTTGTTTGAAAACTCCATCTATGTATATTAGTAATCTATAATTTAAAATTTTTTTTAGAGAACAATAATTAATAAAAGACTTTGAATTGTACTAATATGATGGAAAACAAGAATCTTTTATTGGGGATTTGTGGAAGTCCAAGAAAGCAGGGAACCGATTACGCAGTAAATTATGCATTAAAGTATGCTAGTGAAAAATTTGGGTTTGATACGGAATTTTGGACGGTCAAAAATAAAAAAATTAAGTTTTGCACTCATTGTAACTATTGTATTAGAGAAAAGAAAGGATGCATAAATGACGATGATTTACAAGCATTATATCCACTCATTGAAAACGCAAAATTTCTACTCATTGGTACTCCAGTTTTTCAGGGAACATTATCAGGGCAATTGAAAACTGTTTTGGATCGATGTCGAGCAATTGTAGCTAAGAATCCGAGTGTGTTTAAAAATAAAATTGGAGGAGCATTGGCCGTTGGCGGTGATAGAAATGGAGGACAAGAGCTCGCAATAAGAAGCATTTTAGACTTTTTCCAGCAAAACCATGTCATCAGTGTATCAGGAGGCGCTTTTGGAGCAAACCTGGGCGCGAGTTTATGGAGTAAAGATTTAGGTATGAAAGGTGTTGAGTCTGATGAAGAGGGTTTACGTGCAATAAGGAAAGTTGTTAAAAGAATAGGAGAAATGAGGGAATGATTTGTTAAGAAAATGAATCTCATATCAAAATATATAAAAAAGATTAAGTTGATGAAATATTTTTTATAAATGCATATAATTTAGAGAAAATTTGATAATAATGATCGATGCGAGGAAGAGATATAAAAAAAAAATTAAATTAATAATTTTGTTAGCAGTAATTGGAATTGGGCAGCTAATTTTCACTATTATTGGACGTTCAAAGTTAATATGGAGTCAGAGTGATAGAGAAGGTTCTGAAATTGTATCTTTACCTCAAAGCTATCTATTACTTAATAGATATGTTATTATTGCCACTGGTAGTTTTCCTATATCTTTCATGGACGATATTATTGGGAATATTTCTTTTACATACTTGAATACAGGAAAAAAATTTTTATTTGAATATAGGATTGAAGGATATTGGATTTCTCATAGCGAAAAATCTGCAGCTAAATCATTTACAATGCTACCAGGTCAATATAATATAACTTGGTTTAATATTGATGATCGAATAAAATATTCAGTAACAACTCAGGGGATTTTTAATTGGTTTGCTGGAAAAGATAGCTATCCTTATACCTCTGAGACTATTGCATTAGTAGTATCATTGCTGTTGTGTGTCTTCATTATTGGGTATGCTTTTATATACTATCAAAAGGCAAAATATGATTTAGCTTTTTATCTATAAACACTTTTAATTATTGAATCACCAACAATCCTAAGATTCAATTTAGATTAACATTTTTTTCTATTTAAGTGATGAAAAATGAGAAGTAAAAAAAATTAGTTATCACTGAACAATTTTCTAGCCTCACTTTTTCTGAGCCCATTAATTCCCCAAAGTTCTTTGAACCAGTATTTTCCTTTATGAATAACTGCTGGAGTGTTTACTATACACCCATCAGCATCACAAAAAGTTGCGAGGAAATTTTTATCTTGCAGTAGCTCTTGAACAAAATTTTCATCATCAATATCTCTTTCAATATATTTAATATCATTCTCTTTCAGCCACGCTTTGAGTTCTGTGCATCTATGACAATCAGTTTTTGATATTATTATTGGAACTTGCATTTTTGACATATTTATATACCCTAATAATTATATTTTTTAGTTATTTTATTATACAAACCCAGAGTAAAAAAACTTTATTTTGTAAATTATAAATAAATCTTAATCCTTATCAATAAAATAATTAAGAAATTTCAAATTTATTTATAGTTCTCTGGTCTTTTTCTTTCTAGACTTTTTTCATATGAAAGTAGCATTTGATTAAATAAATCTGTACCTAGGTGTAATTGATATTTTGTTTTCCAGATAACTTTATTAGTTTCCTTATCAATGTATTTTTCAGCATTTATATTTACTTTATTAGGGATCTCAAATAAATCAACGATTTCCTCGAGAAATGTCTTCTTTGAATTTAAGATTCTCGCAGACATCCCTCCACGATAGTTTCCATCTCCATCATAAAAACCAATAAGGAAATTTAACGCCAATTGACCTTCTTTAGACGAAATTAATTGGCTCTTAGGATTTTTGCGTTTTGCCATATTTATAAGTTGTTTGATTATGCGTGGAGCTTTTCCAGAATTTTTAAAATCAAATATACCAAGATTTTTTAAATCATACCACATTGGTTTACAACCAAATATTACTCTTGAACTATATGTTGGTCTAATCTCTCCATTATCATTTTCTACTAAATATCTTTCATCAAAAATCCTTTCTTGGTCATAGCCTATAGCATTGGCGAACCTTTCAACAATTATACGGTCTTCTCTTTTTAATTTAAGTTGTATTTGATAATGAGTATTACCAGCCTGAGAAACCCATCCATCAGAACATAACCAACCCAACCAGTACATTATTTCATTATTTTCATAGATATTATGGAATAAATTTGGATTTGTTATAGTATATTTTTGATTCGCATAATCAGGTAAATCTGGATTTTTTTTCACATATTTCTCACAAATTTTCATAATCTTATTGGAATTGGATCCTATCAGTAATTTAATGTTAGATTTAATTAAATTTATTCTCTCTTTTGATAAAATGTATTCATCATGTTGACGTATGTAACTCATCATTCCGTACCCATAACCAAATATCAGAGCTAAATCCTCAAGTGTAGTTTTCACATTTTTAGAGAATTTTCCTATTTCTATTTGAAGATTTTTAATAAGTGTATTAAATGAAATATATCCGCTACTGTGAGAATCTATTAACCCATAACAACAGTTTGCTTTATTACCAAACCGATCTTTTAGGTTAGTCTTAAGTTCCTTAAGGTTCTTCCTGGAAATTATAAAATTCGGGTTTCCTTCATTGTATCTTAGTTTTTCTGAAACATATCCATCATAGTGCCCCCATATTTTTGAAATATCTTTTAATGTGCATCCGGTATGTTCTCTTTTAACCCTACCAGGATTTAAAACATACATTTCCTTAGGATAATTGTTTAATTCTTCCATAATTTCATCCATAAAGTTCTTTGCAGTATAATTTTTCTCACGATTCTTAATGTCTAATCCAAACATTTTGGGTGATACCATGTCATTTTGTTTATGATTTAAATGATTTGCTTTAAATAAATTTGAAGACTCTTGTTGATTTTCAAATATTCTTTGAATATCTATATTAGTTGTTTCTGTACATAACCCTAAACCCATAAATTCATAATAAGCTGAAAATAATTCGAATGCAGGAATGATTTTGTTGACTATCTTTGGATGTTTTCCCATCAGAGTTAAGCAAGTTCCAGATTGGAGAATCATATCATAGTGCTGCTTAACTAATAGAAGTGATTCATTCGACTTAAGAGGTTCTTCAGTCACTACAAATTTTGGATTTTTAATATCTACTAATTGATCTTTTAGCCAAGCTTTGAGAAATTCATGTGTAGTATCGGAAAGTGAGCGAAGTTCTTTTAGATCATAAAAAATATTGGATTTAGTACGAAGTTCCTTTAAAAAGTTAGCATATTCAATTGAAATATTATTTAAACCTTTGCGTAGCATTTTATAACGATTATTTTTATTATTAGGTTTATTTTGAAGTGACTTTTTTTGCTTTCTACTCAATAATTTCATATATGCTTTAGATAAGCCATCTAGATATTGAGAGACAAGTTGAGAACCTCGTCCTATAGGGTTACAATGCATCCAACCATTAATGAATGATTTTAAATCATCTGGTGAAACAATCCTGATTACGCTTGTTAATTTTTCTGGAGGAAGACCACCTTTATCATATAAACAAGCGTTTACTGCATTGATAAAATTTCCGAGAAATTCATCTATAAAAACAAGTGGAAGTCCATGCTTTGAGCATTTTGGATATTTATGAAGTCCCAGTATGCTGAATTTTAAGGGTTTTATCTTTTTAAGATATGAACATCCAAAATGAGGACATAACGCGATTCGAAGTTCTTTTACCGTTATTCTATTTGCTTCTTGTGCATCATTTATTGTCATTCTAGAATTTTCACCTTTGGTTGCCTACTTTTTACATCATATTGCTCTTCTCTATTTGTATAGAGTAAACTGGAAATCTCATACTCCAATTCTATATAATTTTTTTCTAATTCCTTATAAAAATTTGAAAAAGGGAAATAGAATGTACTTTCAGCATTACATAGTAGTTTTGCAGTCTTAAATACCATATTTAATAATGTTGAATTATAATATTCAATTTCCGAAAGTATATGGATTTCCTTCCAAATACTACCTCCTAGAAGTTTAATTTTTTTTAAGATCTCAATTTCGAAACCGCCTGCATGTAATTTCGCTCTCTGCATAATATCTTGAATTTTTTTTGCGAGATTATTCTCACCTGCTCCAATTACCTTTATTAAAGATAAATATTCGTAGATTAAATCTGAAAGATCTCTACAATTATTTATATTCCTCTCATTTTTAGTTTTATTATTATTTACCGGCGATTTTGAATATCTTTGATGAATTAAAGCAAATTTATAATTGAGAAATGTACGTAGTTGTCTGTATAATTCATTTATCCTCTCAGAACCTTCCATTAGAGCCCATTCAAGAAATATAGAGTCATCCTCAATATCTTGTAGGGAAGACTCATTTAAGGTGGCACAATAATCAAACCAATCTTCATTCATAAGAAGATATTATTATATCCGTATTTAAAAGAAAAAAGAAATATGATAACAAATCAAATTTACACGACAATTTATTATAAATCATACAAAATTTTTAAATAAATTAATACCAGCAAATTTTGATCTAAAAAGACTCTTTTTTCTTAACGAGGACCTCTTTTTTAACAAGTTACAATTCTTAATCAATGCTTCCGGTGCTAATGCAAAATTAAAAGCTTGATTAATGTATTTTTTGAAAGAATTAATGAAAAAAGAGGAAATCTAAAAAAAAAAGGTCTATAATTTTTTAATATTTTCCTTCCAATCTGGATCAATACAATCAAATGCTTTCTCTGTAAGTTCCTTAATATCAGTTTCACAGGATTTATGTAAAATACCCAATTGTGATAAAGATCGCTTATCTCCGATTTTCATCAAACTTTCAATAATAACAAATAATCTATTTCTATCTTGTTCTGCTTTTTCTAATTCATCTTGCAAAAATTTCACAATAGGCATTGTTGCCTTTGAGTCCTTTATTCTTCCTAAAGCTTCAATAATACGATTAATAACAACTGAATCCTTTTCAGAATTAAGAGCTTTTACAAGCAAGTTTGTAGCTCTTCCATCAGCGATATAACCTATCTGCTGTGCAGCGTTAGCTCTTTGTTCCCAGGATTTTTCCCTGAATAAAGTACTAATTAGCATGTTATATGTTTCAGTTTGATTTTTTTCATCCATCTTAATTTTATGGAGAAAAAAAGAGAATTAGTAGTTGTTGATTATAATTTATTTATTCTTTGATGTAACTGAAATCTTTGAATAAATTGACGAAGAAAAACTAAATAAAAAAAAGGTGTAAAGAAATAGTTGAAAGGTTTATAAAAAAGATAATAATTAATAAAAATCTTACAAAGTCGATTAAACTCTATTTCTTATTTTTAGAATTTTTAATATAATATCATCAGCAAATTATTATTTATTAAGAATCTTTTTTATGAACGAGAAACTCTTTTTTTTTAAGTAACGAAAAATAATAAATACAAGATAAATTAAAACAATAATTGAAATCTTAACGTTAAAAAAAAAGATCATTATGTCTGTGGAAAATTTAATTGAAAAACTTGCGATAGATGTTCAGGGAGAAAAAAAAGGTGATGAAAATATTACTATCTTCACGCTTTCAACATGTATGTGGTGTAAAAAATGCAAACGTTTCTTGGAAGAGAGAAATATGAAATATAGATACGTAGAGCTTGATAAAATTGAATCGAATGATAAAAGGAAAATTTTAGAGTATTTAAAATCTACCTATGAATCAAGAATATCCTATCCTTTTCTTGTTTGTAAAAAAGGATTTGTTGTTGGATATAATCCGGATAAATATGAAAACTTATTAGAGAGTTGAGGGAATTCTGATGGATATGGAAACAAGAGAGGGAATGAAAAAATATTTAAAGCAAGTAGCAGAGAAGAATAAGTGGATTATAATTAGAGATCAACAAACTTTTGACGATTTATTAGATGGATTAGTAGACAACAAGAAATCATACGGTTATCAATCTTGTCCATGCCGACTTGCCAGTGGTAAAAGAGATTTAGATAGAGATATTATTTGTCCATGCGATTATGCTCCTCCAGATATAGAAGAATTTGATGCGTGTTTTTGTAACCTCTTTTTAAACTCTTCCTTCTACGATAGAAATGTAGATTTCATTGTGGTACCTGAGAGGAGACCAGTAAAAATAGAAAATGCTGCTATTGAATATCTCGATAATGAAAAATGATGTAAAAAAAATGTGAAATAATTTTTTCTATTTTCTACTTTATATGATAAATATAGGTAAAAATCAATATTTCATAATCTTAATTTTTAAATATTTCTGTTTCTCTTAATAAGATATGTCAGATAAAGAATTAACAGATGATGATTTAGAAAAAGAACTCGATAAAGCATTTAAAGAAAATGAAAAGTTAAGAGATAACTGCGGGACACCAATACCGGGTAATAAAGAAGTTGGTATTCAACGAACAAATGTCTTTAAAGAAAAAAGCGAAAAATAAAATTCCTCATATTCTTTTCTAGCATCATTTATATTGATTTGATAGAAAATTTTCGAAGTAAACTCATTTTAATATCATTAATAATTAAGGCAAACCTATTTAAATTTCTTGATTTAAGCAAGGAAAATGAAAGAGAGAATAGAAGGTAGAAAAAACTTTCCTACAGATGAGGTAGATCCAGAGAATTTTCTTAGTGATAATGAAATTAGAAATTTGCTCAGAGAAAAAAATAATACTAAATTCACACAAAATGATTTTTACACCCTATTCAATTGTGTCCACTGTGGGGAATGTGAAACTGAACCCGAAAGGTTTCTTCTAAAACAAAAATATATAGCAGATGGGAATACCTTTGAAGAAATTAATGAAATGCTTGAAAACTTTAAGAAATATAGATCCCCCTATCCATCGAATAAAATGCGAATAAAGAAGCCAAAAAATCTCTCCCTCAAATCAGATACTCTATTATTTATGGGTTGTCTTTCTACGATAAGAATTCCCAAATACACTGAACATGTGCTTGAGTATTTGTTGAACCAGAAGGTAGAATATACAATTTTAGATACAGAAATTTGTTGTGGATGGCATTTGCTCGCAAGTGGTTTAAAAGCTGAATTTGATATCTGTATAAAAGAAAATAGGGAGATCTTTAAAAAATTTAAAAAGGTTATTTGTGTTTGCCCGGCTTGTTTTTATCTCTTTAATAATTTTTTAAAACCAGAACTTGAAACAGATATAGAATTTAAATACATATCAGATTACATAGTCCCCTCAGAATCAAAAAAGAAAGGAAGAGTTGCTGTTCAACATCTGTGTCAATTAATGAACAGGGGTATGGAAGGTGTGGATAAAACGATCGATAAAATTCTTATAAAAAGTGGTTATACAATTGTTGATGTTCCTCACTGGTGTTGTGGTGGGGGAACTGGTTGGATGGGACGTACTTCTGTAATCGAAAGCATTGCTCGTAAAAGAATGTCAGATTTTAACAAAAAAAGTATTGATTTTGTAACAACATATTGTCCCTCATGTTGGTGGATAATCCGTAGGTTTAGTAAATTATGTAAAATTGAACCAAAGATTAAAGATTTGTTTGAGCTCTTGCTTTGATGATTAACATTTCAATCAAGCTCGGGGATTTCTACGACAAAATTACTTCCCAAGGTATAATCATCTTGGATACGATTTTCAACCCATACTTTTCCCTTGAAGCTTTCTATAATTTTCTTTACCAAAGATAAACCTATACCCATTCCTCTAATATTTTTATCTTTTTTATAGCCTTTTCGAAATATTAGTTCTTTACTCTTATCATCAATTCCAATGCCATTATCTAAGAATTCCATTTTGACAAATTTAATTCCATTTTTTTCTTCTTTCGAAATAATAATCTGAACTTTAATTATCGGATTTTTATTATATTTAGTTGCGTTATGCAAGATATTCTCAAATACATCTAATAAAAATTCATTTGCTTCTACAAACACATTTTCTTTAGTCTTACTTATTTTTATCTCGATTTCCTTGCCTCTGACACTTTTTTTTGCGAATAATACTGCATTCGTTAAAAACTCGTAGATATCTATATCTTGTAGTGTGACTTCTGATTCCTCAAGTTTTGAAAGTTTTCTCACATTTTCAATTAATTTTGACCCCCGATCAATTTGATGAATAATAGTGGTAAAGAGATCTTCAGGAGATCCAATTTTATCTACATTATCCTTAAGCATTGAGATCAATTCTGCTGAGAATTGGATATTATGAAAAATATTATTCATATCATGAGTGAAAATGTCTTTGTAAAAATTTGCTCGTTCATAAGCATCACGATAAAGTTTTTCTGATTTTCTTAACTCTTGTTCAGCATTTTGGTGTTCAGTAACATCTCTATAGCTCCATAAACGTCCTACAATTTTTCCTTCAAGAGTTATTGGACGCGAATATTGATCAAAAATTCGTCCATCCTTACAAATAATCATATTAAAATCAGTTTTGGAAGATTTTCTTAAACTTTGTGTTTTATCTATAAAATTTTTTGAGTCTTTGAGCTGATCCGCAACTTCCTCAATCAAAATTTCAAAATCTGATTTTTCTACTATTTTATCAGAAATACGCCACATGTATATAAATCTTGCATTCATCTGTGTAACCCGACCCTCACTATTAATTGCGATTATCCCTTCAGCAACAGCTTCAAATATTGCATTTAATAATTCTTGATTGGCTCGTAATGCATTTTCTGCATTGAG
>LAZR01002048.1_pt1 | contig 12052 bp, 7 predicted proteins | sample 329461 | NCBI WGS metagenome assembly LAZR01 (sample SAMN03002196, study PRJNA259156) | marine sediment metagenome | biome: sea floor; feature: Hydrothermal impacted sediments; material: marine sediment; isolation source: Loki non-amplified sample from Loki's castle hydrothermal vent sediment ...
TTTGAAAAAATAGAAATGCCTGAAGATCTAGCATATTGTTATAATAAAATGGGAAACATATACTTAAAACTAAACAATAAAACAGAATACTTCGAATCTATAATTAAGGCATACGAAATATATATGGAAATCCATCTTGAAAAGAAAGCTCTAAAAATACGAGAAAAGCTCAAAAAAGTGGATAAAAAAGTCTATAAACAACAATTCCCAAATTATTAATAATAATGGTAGTTAAACTTCAAATTTAGATCAGAAATGTTCACTATAAAACCTGAACGCAGCCAATTTATTGTGTATTTATTCATTTAATAATACTTGACGATAATCGTGGAATCCTTGATAAAAAGCAAAATTATGAATTAAACTTCCATTTTGAATAAATAATTGAATTTGCTTCTCGAGATGCCCGGAAACTACGTCTTATACAAATGTACTACGGAATCAAAAAACTAAATATAAAAAGTTTCAGAAGAAAAGATTTTGAACAATATAAACATATTAACATTCGAAATATTACTAAATGGATACCAAAATTTCAAAATAAAAATCTAATTGAAATTGCCAAACCAATTACTTCACAGTATAAATATTATAGATTCACTAGTGAGGGAGTAGATCTCGTGAAAAAAATCGAAAAGGAGTACATACGTGAATCAAAAGAAGAAAATGAATTAATTTATTCATATAAAACTCAACCAATAATAAGACCATTACGACATCGTGTATTTGTTAAATATTACAAAAATCTTAATTCATCATTTAATGAATTCTATAGCAAATTCTTTATCATTGAGTCTAGAAAAAAAATAAACTGGTACTGGAATGAAGCTAAAAAATGGTTTTCTAATAATTAAGAAAATTTGTTATGATTCTTAATCAACATGAAGAGATGACTATAATCGAATGGAATAAATATTTAAATCATTATCAATAAAAATATTGGAAGTAGATATTAAATTTTTAAGTTTATGAATCTTGAAATTAAAAAAAAAAAGTGATAAACTAATAAAAAATGAATGAAATAAAGATTTTTGGAGCAAGAATCCATAATTTGAAAAATATTGACGTAAACATTCCTAAAAATAAAATTATCCTTATTACAGGTGTGTCAGGATCAGGTAAATCTAGCCTAGCATTTGATATTCTTTTCGATGAAGGAAAAAATAGGTACTTACAGTCAATTGGATTTCCACCTAAGTTAGAGGACGAGAAACCTTTCGATTTAATTGAAGGATTAAGTCCCACTGTGGCAGTAGAGCAAAGAACCACGAGAGTTTTCAATCCTCGCTCCACGATCGGGACTAAAACAGGGATATATGGGCTATTGAGAATGTTTTATGCCATAGAAGGTGTGTTAATCTGTCCAATTTGTAAAATTCCGGTTGATCACAACTTGGAATGTGAATCATGTGGGATGATCGTAGAACGCAAACAAATTAAACACTTCTCCTTTAACGAGCCATCTGGAAATCCTTTCTAGGTAAACCCAAAGGACTAGAATGTGTTTGGAATGCAAGGGTCGTGGTTATACAATGCATCTTACTGAAGATTTAGTAGTGCAAGATCCTAACAAAGATCTAATTCAAATAACAAAAGCAGGTTCAGCTGTTTTCGCCGATCAAATTCGCTTTGTTGAGCAATTACCGAGATTTTATGACTTCGATATTAAAACACCTTATAAAGACCTACCTGACAGTATTAAGCAAATATTTTTATACGGGAGTGGTAAAAAGCTACCTTTTGAGTGGGATTCAAAATCCTTTACTGGGACTTTAGAAAGGGTTTTTGAAGGAGTCATCCCTCATATTGAACGAGCGCTTGTTGAAAGCAAGAGCGCCTATAGAAGAGGTAAGATCTTTAAAAATTATATGAAGATCAACAAATGTGAAGAATGTAATGGATATAAACTAAATGCTGCGACTAGGGATGTTAAAATTGCAGAAAAACACATAGGAGAATTAGCAATGTTGGCGATTGATGATCTAAAGGAATACTTAGATGAATTGACAGATGAAGATATCAAAACGACACAAGGAAAAAACATCTTAGAAAAATTACTAATTAAGTTACAAAATATTCTCGATGTAGGACTAACATATCTTCACCTCAACCGTGGAATGCCAACATTAAGCGGCGGAGAATTACAAAGACTTGCTCTAATGACTCACCTTGACGTTGGAATTGATTCCTTAATATACATTTTAGATGAACCCAGCATGAGCTTGCATGAATCTGAAAAGGAATCATTAATTAATTTGCTTTTAAAATTAAAAGAAATAGGTAATACGGTGATTATTGTTGAACATGATAAAAAGTTTATCAACATCGCAGATGAGATCATAGATATAGGTCCGCAGGCTGGAGTAAATGGAGGGAAAATCGTGTTTAAAGGAACAATTGATGAAATTAAAGAAGTAAATGAGTCACTTACAGGTCAATTTTTGGCTGGAAAAATAAAATTACCTGAAAAAAAAATTCAAGATCGACGAAGAGTTGATAATAAAACGGAATTCCTAACTGTTAAAAACATAACCACTAATAATCTTAAGAATATTAGTGTAAAAATCCCTTTGGGAATGATGGTAGGAATTTGTGGCGTATCAGGGTCTGGAAAAAGTTCTTTGATACAAGATACGCTAGTTCCACTTCTTAAACCACATTTCACGAGAGAAGCAAATAAAAGCAAGCATATAAAAGCAAATAGTACGGAGGAAGAAGAAAGTAGTGAAGGAGATCTACTCGAAAGATCGGGAATTTTGACAGGGTGGGAAAATTTAGATGAAGTGATTGTTGTAAACCAAAGACCAATAGGAAGAACTAGGAGATCAATGCCTGTTTCTTATATTGGCATCTGGGACAAGATAAGAAATTTATTTGCCAAGCAGCCAGGAGCAAAAAAGAAGAAGTTCACAGCAGGACATTTCTCCTTTAATTCAGACAAAGGAAGATGCCCATCATGTAAGGGAGATGGAGTAGAAGACATTCAAGTTTCGTTCCTTAGCGCTATCACACTTCCATGCAAGGAATGTAAAGGTTTAAGGTATAAACCAGAAATCTTAGAAGTTAAATTTAAGGGGAAATCTATTGCGGAAGTGTTAAACCTAACAGTATCAGAAGCTTTAAAATTATTCCAATCTCAAACTGGTATTACAAACATTTTAATGATTCTTGAAGAGATCGGAATGGGATACATTACTTTAGGACAATCAGCCCCGAGTTTAAGTGGAGGTGAAGCGCAGCGTATAAAACTAGCTAAAGAGTTAGGGCGCGCAAGAAAGTCAAAATCCTTATATATCTTAGATGAACCTACAATTGGTCTGTCGTTTCATGATGTGGTGAAACTTATTGATTTACTTGAAAATCTAGTTCAAGAAGGGAATTCTGTTGTAATTATTGAGCATGATCCTGATATTCTAGCTTTTACAGATTATTTAATAGAGCTGGGGCCGGAAGGAGGCCCAAAAGGTGGTGAGATTATTGCTAAAGGTTCTCCTGAGGAAATTAAGATATCAAAAACTTCACTAACCGGTCCTTATTTAACTTAGAACGCTCGAATCCCTCTAAGTATAGGAAAGATTTAAACTTTGCAAAAAAAAGAAAAAATAAATAATTTTCTAAAATGAAGAGAGATTTTATTTGTTTGCATTTCCAGTCTTTTCTACTGTCTTTATAAAATCGAGGATCTCTTCTGTGGTTCTATCCGGATCTTCGATAGCAGTCATATGACCTAACCCGTTCATTACAACATGCCTAACATCCGGAATTTCTTTTGCCATTAATTCAGATGGTTTGAGAAACACAATATCATGTTCACCGAGAAGAACCAAAACAGGACACTTAATTTTTCTTAGTTCATCTATTCCGGGATCGGGATCCGAATAGAAATTCCTCATGAAATCAACGATTTCATTTCTGTCCTGTCGTCTTAAAAAGCCTTCATAAATTTTAAGTTTTTCTTCACTAGATTTCATTTTATGCAGATAAGGCCATCCGTCTCTTCTTATTCCATCCATTCTCTGTTCAGTAGTAGTTGATAACTCTATCTTCCTCCATGCTTCGGCCGCTTTTTCTGGAGTATCATACGTTTCAGCCCATTTTTTCGCACGTTCATCCCTTTCGGCTTTCTGTTCATCCGTTAAATCATCTCTTTCGGGTATTACAACACCAGTTTGTGAGCTAGTATCTGTTAATATTAGACTAAGAAGACGTTCTGACCTTTTCCTCCCATAACGCGCTGCTACCATTCCACCCGTAGCATGGGATAGCAGATGGAATTTATCGATTCCCAGATGATCTGCTAAAGCATCAAAATCAGCATACATCGTATCTGCATCATAACCTTTTTCTTCCTCTTGTGAAATGGGCTTGGTTCTTCCGTGGGCTCTCATATCTATGGAAATAACACGATAACCCGCTGTTACCATTTTTGATGTTACTCCTGATTCGCTCCAATAATTACAATCCTCGGATAAACCATGGTTTGTAAAAATTGGGTCTCCTTTTCCAACATCCTTGTAATATAATCGAGAATTTCCGTTTTCAAAATAAGGTATAATTTTTCACTTTGATTTTTTTGAGTAATATCCCTTATTCCTTTAGATTTTTATAATTTGTTACTTATACATTGATTTTCAAGGCATTATTTATTCACAAAAGATTGTTATAAAAAATCAAATATGAGTTTTTATTTAAATTAGACTTGTGTATCTTAGTTAACATTTAAGGAAATAATGATAATATTAACTAAGACAAGAAAAAAATCTTTACCAAATTTAATTCCGATGGAAATAGAGATTAAAGGTGCCAGTGAAAACAACCTAAAAAATATCGATGTTAAATTTAAAGAGGGTTTAACAGTAGTCACAGGAATATCCGGAAGTGGGAAAAGCTCTCTTGTTTTCAATACATTGTATCATGAATCAAATCGCCGATTAATAGAATTATTTGGGTATAGCCGTAAGTGGTCGAGTCAGAGATCTTCTTATAAACTCTCTCCAGCTAAAGTTGGATCAATAACAGGATTGGGACCAGCTGTGGCTGTTGGGCAAAATTTGCTTAATAGAAATCCCAATTCTACTTTAGCTACTGCTTCAGGGTTACACCCTTTACTTAGATTGCTTTATGCGAGGTTTGGAGTAAGAAAGTGTCCTACTTGTGGTGCTAATATAACTATCTTAACTCAAGATGAAATACTTAATTATCTTTTTAGTATTGTTGAAGAAAAACCTATCATTGTATATTCTCAACTGGTAAATAACGCCTTGGGGAGTCATAAAACATTATTAAAACTTCTTTTAGATCAATTTTCTAGAGAAGCTTTGTTTATAGATGACAAAAAATGGGACGGTTTAGAACTTAATCCAAATAACCAACATAAGATCTTAATAAAACTGGCTCAGATAGATAGTTCAACCTCATTTGAAAATGTTAGAGATATTGTTTTAAAAAGTCATCTTTTAGGATCAAATATACTTCAAATAAATGCAGGAAAAAGAGTTGAGAAGGTTAGTACAGAAAAATCTTGTGTGGAATGCGGTACTTGGTTGAAAGATATTGAACCTAAATACTTTCATATGGCTTGCCCATTCTGTAAAAGAAAAGGTTGTAAAAAATGTAATAATACAGGTTTACATCCTTTGGCATCGTCAGTAATTTTTTCGGGTTTACTAATTACGCAACTATTAACATATTCAGTAAAAAATGCTTTAAAGCTCTTTAAAGACACTAGGATATCTGCTTCTAAAAATCGTTTGATATCTGAAATAGAAAAAAGATTAACAGCGCTAAGGGAAGTGGGACTTGACTATTTAACATTAGATCGATCATCTCCTACTTTATCACGAGGTGAATCCCAACGGGTAAGAATTGCACTCACCTTAATTAATCAACTTGAAGATGTGTTACATGTACTCGATGAGCCTACAATTGGTCAACATGTGACAAATATCATAAAATTTTTACCAATTTTTCATAAAATGCCTGGTCCCGTTATTTTTGTTGAGCATGATAGAATAGCGGCTTCTGTAGCAGACAATGCTATTGATATAGGTCCTGGAGCTGGAAAGAATGGAGGGTCAATTATTTTTCAAGGCTCTATATCGGAATTATGGGAGACTGATACACCAACTGGGAATTTTTTTAGTTTAAAGAAAAAAGTCATCTTACCAAAAAAACGATCACCACCCAATCTCTTTTTAAAAATTGAGGGTGCCAGTATGCATAATTTAAAGGAGATAGATGTTGAAATACCTTTAAATCGGTTAACAGTCATATCAGGAGTTTCAGGTTCAGGAAAGAGTACATTAATCGAAAGCGTACTTCATTCTTCACTACAAAAGAAAAAATCAATCGGTTGTAAGAAAATTACTGGTCCGTCTTTAAAGTCAGTAATGGTTGATCAGAGCCCTATCGGTAAAAATCCACGTTCAAATCCTGCTACTTATACGAAAATCTCAGAATTAATTAGGAAACTCTATGCAAATGAAACAGGTCTTAGCATTTCTCATTTTTCGTTTAATAGACCTGAAGGTGCCTGCCCAACATGCAAAGGAATGGGTGCCCTGGAAATAAGATTACGTCATTTACCATCATCTTGGATAATATGCCCAGATTGTAAGCAAGCTCGATTCAATGAAGAAGTTCTTAAAAAAACTGTTAATTTTGGTGATAAATCTTTTACCATTTCCGAGTTTTATAATTTATCTATAGCCGAAATTGCAGATCTAATAGAGAAAGAAAATCGACTTTCTTTAAATGATTTAAAAAAGTTAAAAGGTATGATCAAAACTCTCATAGATATTGGATTAGGTTATTTATCTCTTGGACAACCAAGTCCTACTCTATCAGGAGGAGAAGCACAACGAATTAAGCTATCAAAGTATTTAGGAAAGACATCCCTACAAAATCAGATAATCATATTAGATGAACCAAGTACAGGTCTTCATCCTCAAGATTTGAAAGGATTGTTAATAATTTTGGATCGTTTAGTTAGAGCAAGAGCCACTGTTATCATTGTGGAACATAATCTTGATGTAATCAGAGCAGCGGATTGGATTATTGATCTGGGCCCTGGAGCTGGTGAAGAAGGAGGTAATGTGCTCTATTCAGGTCCATTTGATAAATTATTAGATTGTAAAGATTCAGAAACAGCAAAAGCTTTAAAGTTAGATGAGTCAATAAAGCCCAGCTCAAAACAAGTAAAAAAGAAAATATCTAAAAAAATCATAATAAAAAATGCCCACATTCATAACCTAAAAGGAATTGATGTTGAATTCCCAAAAAATTCAATAAATGTAGTTACTGGCGTTTCTGGCTCAGGAAAATCATCACTTATTAGTGATGTAATTGAAGCTGAAGCCAAGCGTCGCTTTTTTGAAACTTTATCTATGTATGAGCGTCAAGGGATTCATGAAGGTCCTGAAGTAATGGTAGATGAAATATCAGGTCTTGGGGTAACATCTCATGTCATATCATCAAGAGCAATGTATTCACGTAGTTTCAATGTTAGAAATACTGTAGGAAAGGCTACTGAAATTACTTTTCATATTGCGAATTTATTGGCGTTTATCGGAAAATTTAATTGTCCTAAATGTGGTGCTGTAATGCAAAAAGAGATAGAACTCATCTGTAAGAATTGTAATGTTAGATTCCCATTGCCTAAGGCATCCCAATTTGATGCAGCATCCTATCATTCAGCGTGTCAAAAATGTCACGGTATAGGAACAATAAATATCCCGAGACCTGAAAAGTTAATTATTCATCCGGAAAAACCTTTGTGCAAGGGTGCGATGCATTCCCCGGGATTTTGGCCACAAGGTTATTTATGCAAACCTTTCAATGGTGGATATTATGAACTTCAAGCTCTTGCAAAACGTTATAATTTTGATCCCGCTAGCACACCCTGGACTGAAATGACCAAAGATGCTCAAGAAGCGTTCTTATATGGAACTGAAGAACCTTTAGAAATACATTACGAGAGCCGAAAAGGTTACAAACGAGTATATTCAAGAAAATATAATGGATTCTTCCATGGATGGGTAAGTGAGGGAGATGATTTTGGAACTTACTGCGATACAAAACCATGTGAAGCTTGTAAAGGCGCCAAACTTAGACCAGAATTCTTAGCTATTACTTTAAATGGATATAATATACATCAGTTAAGTGAGCTTCCGTTTGTAGATTTGTTAAAAATTATTGAAAATATTGCTTTAAATCATGAAATTCCTGATATAATTCATAATAGCTATAGAAAAATCCTAGATCGTTTAAAGTTCTTAATCAAAACAGGTTTAGGATATGTCCATTCAAACAGAATTGCGGCTTCTCTTTCAGCAGGTGAAGCTCAACGGGTTAGATTAGCAGGAGTATTAGGCAGTGGTCTTACATCTCTTACAATTGTGTTGGATGAACCTTCGAGAGGGTTACATCCATCAGAACTTGAAGCTTTATTAGAAGCACTTGTGGATTTACGCGATACAGGTAATACTATCTTAATGGTAGAGCATGACATGTTATTAATTAATTCAGCAGATTATATTTTAGATTTAGGACCAAAAGCGGGGGTGGAGGGGGGAAAAATTGTTGCTCAAGGTACGCCAAGTGAGATTAAAAAGTTGAATACTATTACAGCTGATTGGTTGAATGGGAAAAAGAAGTTTAAATTCACTAAACGAGAAAAAACTCCGAAGAAATGGTTGAAGATATATGGTGCAAGGGAAAACAACTTAAAAGGAGACCTTGTCAAGATACCTCATGGATTTCTAGTGGGTTTATGTGGAGTATCTGGTTCGGGTAAAAGTACTCTTTTAATAGACACCGTTGGAAGAATATTAGCTCCGATAAAACATACAACATCAATGGCACAAGAACCTCTAGAACCAGGAAAATATGATAAAATTGAAGGTGAATTATCTCAAACAATCATTATTGATCAAACCAGAGCAAGCATTACAAGCCCATTGAATTACCTAGGTTTAAGAAGTAAATTTTTCAAGATATTTTCCCAAAGTGTAGATGCAATTTCATTAGGTTTGAGTGAAGCAAACTTGAAAAAAAATTGTACTGCTTGTAAAGGATCTAGTATTATAAGGACAGACATGGGATTTTTACCAGATATCTTTGACTCATGTGAGGTATGCAATGGAACGGGTTATTCTATGGATGCTTGGAAAGTGAAAGTTAATGGTATTTCACTTCCCGAATTAGATGAGAAGACAATTGATGAAATTTATGAATTGTTTAAAAAAGAAGAAATTATTGAAAAAAAGTTGAAGCTTGTGAAAGATGTCGGCTTAGGATATTTAGTAATGAATCAAAAAGCCTTTACATTGTCGGGTGGCGAAGTTCAGAGACTTAAAATCGCAAAGGAACTTGGTAAAAAAAGTAAAAATAAATCTATGTATATTATGGATGAACCTACAGTAGGACAACATATGGAAGACGTGTCTCGTCTAATTAAGGTATTGCATAGATTAGTAAAAGGTGGACATAGTGTCGTAGTCATTGAACACCATCCTCATCTTCTGGCAGCATGTGATTGGTTAATAGAACTCGGTCCGGGCGCAGGTGAGGAAGGTGGAAGACTAATCGCAGCTGGTACACCAGAAATGATTGCTAAAGGGAAGACACCAACAGCTCCTTATATAAAAGAAATTTTGGAGGGGATTACATGACCTGGGTGCCATTATTGTTAACTGATCCTTCACCAAACTTAAGGTTACTTGTATTAAGAGAGTTATTAAATCGTTCTGAAAATGACGAGGAAGTTCAAGAATTAACAATGGTACGTGAAAGAGATCCGATTATTGAATCACTTTTTAAGACTCAATTACCCAACGGTTCTTGGAGTAGTGTAGATCTTACAGGGAATACATCAAATAAGGGAAATCTTCAGGCAACCTCTCAAGCTTTAGTGAGATTAGGATATCTTGGATTTGATAAAAATCATAGAGTTGTCAAAGAAGCTGCTGGTTTTATTTTTTCTAAACAAAAGAAGGATAACTCATGGCCAATACCAACCAGAAAAGGACCATTTGAAGAAGTTCGTAATTATGACATGATACCATTACAAGTAGCAACCCCATTGGAAGGATTAGCCGCTTGTGGATATTCAACGGATAAACGAGTAGAAGAAGCTTATAATTGGTTAATGGAACAGCGACTTGAAGAAGGATCCTGGCCTACAGGAACAGCTTCAGGAGTTTATGGAGGTATCGCGGGTTATCGTAATATCCCTCATTCTAGATGGGGCTGCAGATCTTCGACGATTGCTGTATTAAATTGCTTAGCTTATCATCCAAAGAGAAGGAGGAGCAGCGAAGCTCAAAAAGCACTTGACTTAATCTTAGGGTGTGAAACTAAACAAAAAAATTTACTCGGGTTCGTAATTTCTCGACTTGTGGGATTAGAAGAATCAAGGGGATGGAGAACTTATTATCTTAAAATGGATTCAGCTCACATCTTAAGTCTTTGTTGGAAAATTGGTGCTTCAATTAATGATGAAAGGATTTCAGAATTGGTTGATTTTGTTAAAGGAGAGCAAGGTGAATATGGTCTGTGGGAATGCTCTCTACACCCTCAAGCATCTCGATGGTTAACGTTTGATTTATTAAGAACACTTTCTCATCTAGAAAAAAATGTGGATTGGATTTCTACAGAACCCCGTACTCCATTTCAAGAATATTCAAAGAAATTGAAAAGATTCTAGTAAAGAATCAAAATCTCTTTTATTAAAACTTTTAAATTCAGAATCATCTATTTAAGATGTCAATTTTGTCAATAAATCTTTAAATTCAAGTAGGTATAATGAATAGTAATAAAATATAGTAAAAAATTGATGGAAGATGAGATCTAAATTCTTTTTTCTGTATTCCTTATTATTAGGAATCTTTGGAGTTAATATTCTTCTCCCAGTGCATGCCGTCTCAAGCCAATAGTTTCCTGATTTAAGTACAACCAGTGAATTTAATGTAGTAAACTACCTAACAAAATGGGATTACACACGTGGAGAATCAAATACATTCAATATTTATAATTTTTCTGGAAACAAATATATTGTTCCCTCATATATGGATTTAAGTTTCCCCCAAAAACCAATTCTTTGGAATTCACTTGAAAACAATTCTAGGATATCAGTTCTAATTGATTATACGGAACGGTCACCAACAGAATTGTATAGGAATGTAAGAATTAAGATAAATAATGTCATCTACAACAATACAAATTTTAAATTCGTAGGTTTACGAAATCTTCTCCAATGGCTTACTTCTGATATGAATTTTCTTTCTCAATCAAATTACATAAATAAAGATAGTTTTCTTCCGAATGATTTTGGAACTTTTTACGATTATTTTGATTGCTCATTTGGGGTAGGTAGTATACTTCCGGATTATGTTAAAATAATCTCTGTCTCGAGGAATTATATAATTGCATCTAGTGATACATTATATACAAACCATACCTATTTAGCAGACTCAAACGGTAGAGTAATCTCTTATACACTATCTTTTTTTCACCCTTTGATGGGTGGTATTGGTCATAGAGAAACGAGTTTTGTGTTTACTCTTCAAAATAGTTCTTCATTGGGAATCCCAGGTTTCGAGGTTTATATAATTCTCGGTGTTCTCGGAATTATATCTGCGATTTTTATTAAAAAAAAAAAATTAATAACTCATCATTTATCGGGTGACAGGAACGCTTTGTTTTGAATATCATATAGTTTACGATAATATTCGTTGCTTTCATAAATTTCTTGGTGAGAACCAATTGCTTTAATTTTGCCATTTTCAATTAAAATCAATCGCTCTACATCTTGTATGGTGGAGAACCTATGTGCAATTATAATCGTGGTGCAATTAGTTAAAAACTTCTTCATATTTTCTTGAATCAGGTTTTCTGTATAAGAATCAAGATTGGAAGTGGCTTCATCCAAAATAGCTATCTTTGGTTGTGCAAGAATTAATCTTGTATATGCTAATAGTTGTTTTTGTCCTCCTGAAAGTCCAATTCCCATATCACCTAATACAGTGTCGTAACCTTCTGGTAATGTTTGAAT
>LAZR01002049.1_pt1 | contig 12036 bp, 13 predicted proteins | sample 329461 | NCBI WGS metagenome assembly LAZR01 (sample SAMN03002196, study PRJNA259156) | marine sediment metagenome | biome: sea floor; feature: Hydrothermal impacted sediments; material: marine sediment; isolation source: Loki non-amplified sample from Loki's castle hydrothermal vent sediment ...
AAAAGAAAATGGCAGGGCTAGACGATGATTACCGCTCAACCCTGCTAGAGTCTGGGATTAAAATGCGCTAGCCGTGCGGAGTTAACTGCCTAAAATGGTTTAGTTGTTGCATTTCAGCTTTTATCAAATTAACATTGAGTAACTCTTTAGCGTTTAGGCTGTTGAAATTTTATGCCTTGTCTGGCGTTTCGCTAGACACAAATTTATTGAGCACATTTGGGCTGCGTTAGATATTTATCTACCGATCCTTCGTGCCTCAGGAGCGATAGATAAATATCTAACGCTTCCTTTGAGTAAAGAGTTACGTAATGGGGCTTTAAGCCCCATTTTTATTATGAGGAAGTAGGTTGAGCTCTGAATTTGAAAATACTTTAATCGAGGCTTATGAGGGGCTATCTACTCAAAAGTTTAAAGTTAATTTGGAATCTCACCATCTTTTTGTGTGTGGTGGGGAAGTAGATGCTAAAGCTGAGCATCCATTAAGCTTTCGAGACTATTTAATTACATACTCAGCTAGCAAGTTTCCTGCTATTCACGACACTTTAGTTCAAGCTGAAACCTTTAAAGATTACTTTAAAGAAAATGCATATCCTGACTTATTAATATTCGAGGAAGAAATAGCTAACTTAGCATCACTTGTTATCATATTTCTTGAAAGCGCAGGCTCTTTAGTCGAACTTGGTATGTTTTGCACAAAGCCAGATTTTTTTAATAAATTAATCATTATCGCTCCCCAAGAAGAAGTTGATGGTGAAGATTCATTTATTTATTTGGGGCCCCTTGAGAATATTAAGAAAAAAGAACCTACAGCTGTTGCTGTTTACCCTTGGCCAATAAAAGGGGAGAAATATGAAAGTTCTCACCTTGAAGATTTGTGCAAATCCATTGAAGAAAAGTTATATTCTTTACCCAAAAATGTTGAGTTTGACAAGAAAAACTCAGGACATGTAGCTTTACTAATCGCTGAAATTATTCGAATTAGCTATCCCATTATTTTAAGCGAAATTGAAATTGTTTTAATGGCTTTAGAGTTAGATATTAAGCAATCCGAAGTAACCCGTCATATATACCTTCTTAATAAGCTAGAGATCATCGATTCTATTTTTTATAGCCGATATAGATATTATTTTTCTAAACAACCGACAACACGAATTTTAAACTTTGGTAAACTTTCAACTGGACGAGGTTTTGATGAGCAAAGTGTTAGAATGAAGATTCAGCAAACTTTCGTGTTATCCGATGATGATCAATCTAGAAAACGACAAAACGCAATGAGGCAAATATTGGCTAAAACAAAGGAGAGTGTACAATGATTATTAAGCACTTATCTGATACTTTATTTTTAGCCGAACACGATATCGTGAGGTTTTCACTATCTTCACCCCATCGTTACAAAGTTTATGAAATACCAAAAAGAAACTCAAAGAAAACTAGGACGATCGCGCACCCTTCTAAAGAGCTTAAATTTATTCAAAGAACATTGGTAGATTATCTTTCCAAAATACTACCTGTTCATGGTGCTGCTTTTGCTTATAAAAAAGGAATAGGAATCAAGGATAATGCAAGACAGCATGCCAAATCAAAATACCTATTAAAAATGGATTTTAAAGATTTCTTTCCCAGCATAACTCCTGAATTGTTTTTTAGTGTGGCAAAAGCTCATGGAATTGAGTTTAATAAAGAAGATCGTATAGTTCTCACTGGATTACTATTTTGGAAACCAGAGGGTTCTGATGGTTTAGTATTAAGTATCGGCGCTCCAACTTCACCTCTAATATCAAATTTTGTAATGTACATTTTTGATCAAAAACTTAGTGATGAATGTTTAAATAGAAAAGTAACCTATACAAGATATGCTGACGATATAACTTTTTCCACAAGAATAAAAAACACTTTATTTGAGCTGCCTCATCTAATTACTTCTCTGCTAACAAAAACAGTAGATGGTGTTGTTATCAACCCAGATAAAACTGTATTTACATCTCGAGCTCATAATAGGCATGTTACAGGTGTAACTTTGACTAATGAGGGGGAGTTGTCGATTGGCCGAGAGAGAAAAAGGTTAATTTCCTCGATGATCCACAAATCAAAATTTAGTAAGTTAAGCAGTGAAGATGCCTCTAATTTATTGGGGTTAATATCCTATGCAACACATATTGAAAGCCAGTTTTTAGACAGAATGACTAAGAAATACGGCGCTGAAGTATTGCAGGCAATAAAGGATAGAGCGGTCGGAAGTTAACAGAGCGTTACTAATGTCCGCTCATGGCACTTTGAAGTAGTTCGGCTTTGAGCGATAACTTTGCCCTTTTCCACACGTTTAAGTAAGCTACAGTAAGCAATAATATTTATAGCTGGCAGTGACTTAATCTGTTTGCTATTAATGTAAGTTCACAAAATAAAGACGTTTTCGCGCTAAAAAGGGAAAGTGTCCTCTGATATCGCTGTTAGTTGTTTCTCTCCGCTAGGAGATGTATTCTTATTCTCTCACAACACAAGGATGTATTATGGATGTAGATATCAAACTACTTAAATGTTTTGTACACGATCCTATGGATATTAATAAACTATCTGAATTTGGCTATGACAACCAAGATCAACAATTTATTCGTAATTTCAAACAACTTTGTGACCTCAATTTGATAACCTCTGATTCCTGTTCTTGTGGGTTACATTTAAGTGCTGATGGTCAAGCTAGTTGGACGTGTATAGATTTACACCTGACTGAAAGTGGTAGTTTACTACTACACCCACCACAAGAGAGAAAACTTAAATTACTTAATAAAGTTATAGCTCACCCGATTGTATCTGGTGTATGCGTTGTAGGTATCGTGGCTGCAATCTCGATTGGATATAACTTTCTTGGTAACGACCAAGACCAGAAGCTACAGCAACCCAATAAATCGAAACTAATATTGAAATCTCCTAAATAAATTAAAGTTAGTTGTTGTGTTAACAAAAAACTAACTAATTGCTTGAACGGACACACTACGGCCACCGATTAGCAAAGCGTTATGTTTACAGAGGTTAATTTGAACTTGATTGGAATTAGATATGTTTTTTAATTTTAAAGCAAAAAAAATGCTTTCAGAGTCGAAGCGGGTAGTTAGCAACTTGCTTCAGAATAAAGGGTTTTCTTCCTCCAAATCTGATGAAGCTGCGAACTTTTTAGTCTCGAGTGTTTATGACGCAATCCCGAGCACTATAGAAAACCGTACTATTGGTACAACTACAGTTATATTTTTAGCATTAGAATATGGCCTCGACAGTTTTGAAAGTGAAGAAATATACTTTGATCTTATCAATGGTCAGTTTATGTATATAGCATTAGAAAATGAAGAGCTTAATGAGAATGAATATATGATATTAAATAATTTATATATGAAATTATCAGAAGATCATGTGAATATAGGTGGCCTTAAAGGGCTTTATAAAATAGCCAAGAAAAAGAGCAGACTTAACTTTGATGATTGGTATTCAAAGGTTAAAAGTTTGGCGCTTAGAATAGACGGGACATCAGTTGTAGAGGTTAATGGCCTAAATATACTAGACCTGTTAGATGATTCGCCAGCTAGGCAGGCTTATGATGATGGTTTGGAATGTGATGAGTATGCACGCATTTTGGCTGAAAACTTTGAAACGCCAGCGATATAAACATAATAAATTGTTACACACGGAAAATAGGGTCGCACACGGAAAATAGGGTCGCGTCTTGCCTTTTTCCACCTTCTTTTTGAATGACCGAATTGGCACTTCTGCGACTGTCAGGTTTGATTAAGTCATAACAGTCAAAGCTGACAGATAAAGTTAAGACTTATTCACATAATCCACTAACTAAAACTTAAATTGCCTTTTTATTTTTGAGCTCGTAGAAGTTTTACGATTTAAAACTAAGTTTATTAATTACAGACTTAGTAACCACTTCAAATTTATGCTTAAATCTATATAGCAGTTCAGAAAGTTTCTTATTTTCTAAAGTTAATTTTTTATTTTCGATTATCAGCTTTGTATTTTTAACTTTTGTGATTTCGGCTAAAATTTCATTTTCATTACTTTCATTTATTAATTTAATAGCTCTATCTGACCATTCAGATATATTTTTATATTTGAGCTTTTCATTTTTTAGCTCATCAATAACTATATTATTTGTTTGATTAACAATAGAGTAAAAACTTTTTAAAGTAGTATGCTTCGCTTTAGACCCTTTAATTCCGCGCTTTAAATATTTTTGCATAGCTTCTGCGTAAGAGTCTTGTAGTGCTACAAGCTTTGCTTTTCCCCCAGTTATACCTCGCGCATTGAGGGTCCAAACTATTTTTCCTGATTTTCTCTTTCTTTGTTCTGTTGGAATAATAAAGAAGTGGCAGTGTGGCGATTGCTCATCGAGATGCATAATGCCGATTTGACAGTTTTCGGCAAACTGTTGCTGAACCCATTTTATTGTGTTTTCTTTCCACCACTTCAATTTGTCTTTTGCATCAGGAAGGTAAGAGTCATTTACTTTTATAAATGCAGGAGAAAAAGCAAGTACTAGCTCTAATGCGTGTACAGCATTCTTCCTAATTTTGATGTTTTTTGACTTAATCGTATCGTCATATATTTCAAGCGGTGTCGTATTTGTAAGAAGCATCTTGTTGAGTCTAGTTAATTTTGCATTAACATTTTCAGTAGGCTGGCTACGCAGCCAATGTTTCTGCATCATAAAAATTTCAAGTCTCGATTTAAGTTTTTTAACACGTAAAATCGCAAAAGGTTTAGACATGAATACTTCCTTTTCGTTTAAGAGTGACTGAAGTTATCAAAAATATATTGAAGTCTGTCTCGTACGTCATCAGAGTATTTAATACTTTCTCTATAAGAATAGGGAGAAATTAATAAGTCTGTCATCCCTTCTACGAATTCAGAACAAATCAACTTACAAATAACTGGTTGATTTTCGCCAAAAAAAAGCTTGATGAATAATTCAACTGATTCAGTTGGAACTTCACATAGTAATTTAACTTTCTGAAACTCTTCCAATTGATTTAGCTGTGCTTTTTTATGAAGTATTAAGGTGAGAGGTACAGGCTCTTCTAATTTTATGCTACTCAGCTCTTGTTGCTTAATATGAAGCAACAAGAGCATCTCAGGTTGAAGCTCTATAATTTCATCTTCAATTCTAAAAATGGTGTTTTTACTTACTTGAATATTAACTAATAATTTACTTTCTATGTTCATGTGACTATTCCAAAATTTGAATGAAAAACTCGGTTCAAACTCATTATATATCGATATAGAAAATCGAACTTTTTTAATTAAAAGTATATAAATTCAGTGTGTTAGCTAAAATGAATAACTTAACTTTTTTTGAGTTATGCTCGGTGGGATTTATAGTTTGGTATAAGGTATATCTTTTTGTTATAAAAATTAATTCACCAATTTTCTTTACTAAAAACACTTCTTTAAAATTACAAGTTTTATAGTTTGGTTATGTTACTACGAAGTTTTTGTTACTAAAAAACAGTGACTTAAAAAGTATGGTAGATTTATTTTAAGTGTTCATATGTATCACTAATATACTTTTTTTATAATGTTTAGAGGAAAAATATTATGAGTAGTTTTGCAACAAAAACGACTAGAACAACAGTTAGCGAGGAAACTGGTGAGATTATTGATTCAAAAACAGTTGAAGAGCTTATTTGCTTTAAAAACAGTGAAGGAATTAAGTACGTAGCAATAATCGAGAAAGGCTTACATTTAATTAACGATTTAACAGCTAATGAAATAAAAGTTTTAATTCATTTATCAATGCATCTAAGCTTTGAAAATGATAATTTTGTTGATATTTCTCAATTTAAACGTAAAAAAATCAGTAAGATACTAGGTATATCTGATGGTTCATTGCGTAACATACTTTCATCTTTGAGAAAAAAAGGTTTATTAAAAACTAATTGCGCTAGTCAAAGTCAAATAAATCCTGGAGTTCTATATCGCGGAAAAGTTAATAGTATCCCAGCCAAATTAAATGATTACAATTCAATGGTTTAATTTAGTTCGTTTTGGTTGTTTTATATGAGGCTGGTAGTTAATTTCCAGCCTTTTTTGCTTTCTAGATATCCCTCATTTTTTTGTTAATTAGAGTAGAAGGGCTGTGTAATTCACTAAAGACCAAAATGTTGAGTTTAGTTAAATTTTATTTGTTTTTCTAAATGCATAAAATGACAAAGTGTCATTCTATTGATTACACAATGTCACGTCTAAGTAAAAATAAACAATTCATTACCTTCATTCTTTTATTATATTACTTCGATAAATTACTTTTTATACGTATCTTTTTCACATAGCTTACTTTTAAAGCCAAAATGCTCTTTAGTTGTATATGTTACTCACTAAATGTGTATATGCACATGTATACATTTAGTGAATTAAAAGCAGCTCAAAGTGCGATGTTTTTAATACGTAAATACGCGGTAGATAAAGAGGGTAGTGATGCATTACTAGAGTGGCTAAAGCCATTTGAAACGCTTATTTATAAACGAGAAGGTAATTGGCGCGATCTGGCTGCTAAAAATAAGCTAACTAAATCAATAATTCCTAAATCGAGTTCTCCATATGGGCAAGGGCTAATCGATAAAATGGTTTTGCTGATAAAAGAAGAGCTACATCATTTTTATCAAGTTCTCGAAATTATGGACGAGTACGGTGTTGAATATCGTAGTATTACACCATGTCGTTACGCAAAAGGTATGCTTCGTCATGTTAAAACGTTCGAGCCCGATGTATTAGTCGATAAGCTAATAGTAGGCGCTTATATTGAGGCGCGTTCGTGTGAGCGTTTTGCAAAGCTTGCACCGCATGTTGATAAACGCTTAGGTGATTTTTATATTTCGTTGTTACGTTCAGAAGCGCGTCATTACCAAGATTATTTAACTTTAGCGCAAGAAATTGCAGATTTTGATATTACCGAACGCGTAAACTTTTTTGGTGAAAAAGAAAAAGAGTTAATTTCTACAACCGATACTGATTTTAAATTTCATAGCGGTATTCCTACTGTTTAAATACCCTCATTTTCTTTTAAAAAATTAATATACTCTGTTATTTTCTGATTGCTGAAATTATGTTTTTTCATAATTTTAGCAATGCGACCATTGTTAATTATTATATCAATTCCTCTATTAAATTTTTGTAAGTATTCTTTGGCCCTATAATTTGATTTAGAGACAACTAAATATAGTTTATGAGAAGCAAGATTTGGCGATAAATACTCAATATTATTATCATCCGAATCTTCGGATTTAGTGTGTTCAAGCCAATATTTTCCAACCTCTTTAGTACCCGCGACTAAATCAATACGCCCTTGTTGTAGTAAATATAAGCTTGTAGGAAGGCTTTTTGTGGACGTTATTGCCAGATCCGTATTTCTAGCAAACTCTTGGCTTACAACGGCATTGTCTTCTATACCAATACTATAAGGAGTTAATGATTGAACTGTACCATCGAAATTAATAATACTTTCTTTTCGCTTAAAAACTCCTGAGTGAGCAACTGCAAGTGGACGGGAGTAGTAAAAAACTTCATTTCTTTTTAATGAATAAAAAGCACCTAAAATAGCTGTTTTTCTGTTTTTTCTAATAGCTTTAAAGCGCGATTCCATGTCGTAAACTCTACTTCGCTATTAATACCTTGTGTTTTAAGTGCGATTGGGCTATTTCATATAACCAACCATTATTGGGCAAGTTTTCGCTAAAATAGGGAGGGTAGTTTTCAGTAACAATTTGCCATGTTTGCTTGCTAAATACTTTTGTTATTAAACCTCTCACTATTATTCAAATGTATAGATAAATAATAGTCAGAATTTTAAATTATGCGAAAGGCGTGCTAATTAATTCTTGTGATTGAGGGGTAACGACTAAATAAGAGCCTTGGGTGTACCAGTCACCTAGCACTGTGCGAGTAAGTGTTTGTTCATTAACTTTATACGTATGAACATTAGGGCGGTGAGTATGACCATGAATCATATTCGTAACGTTATGTTTGGCAAAGGTTGCAAGTACAGCTTCATCGACAACGTCTAAAATTTCGATAGGTTTATCAGCCTGGCTTAATTTACTTTTTTCGCGGGCATTACGCGCTATTTTTTTACGATACCAAAGCGGCATTGCAAGCATCAATTTTGGCCACCACCAACCACGGCTCTTTTTACGAAATTTTTGATACTCAGTATCTTGAGTACACATTTCGTCGCCATGTAAAATTACGGTAGGCGTACCATATAAATCAATGACTGTTTGTTCATCGAGTAATGTCATTGCGGCCATGTCGGCATACTGCTTGCGCATAATGAAATCACGATTGCCATGGATAAAGTAAACAGGTGTGCCACCATCATTAATGGCGCTTAAATGTTTTGCTACATCGGCACTCAGAGCAGTAATGTAGTCATCTCCAACCCATACTTCAAAAAAATCACCCAAAATATAAAGTGCATCTACATCTTTATTTAGTATATGTGTATTTAAAAAGTCAAAAAATGCAGCGCTGATGTCGGGGCGGTTTTCGCTTAGGTGTAAATCTGCAATAAAGTAAGTTTGGCGAGTCATAGGTTAGTCTATTTTTTATTAAATAAAAGCGGGCAGATGCCCGCTTAAGTGCTCACAATAGTGTAAGCAAACGCTATTAGCTAACAGTAACGCTTTCGATGATCACATCTTCAAGAGGTACGTCTTGGTGAAAACCAGTACTACCTGTTGCAACTGCTTTAATTTTATTTACTACGTCCATGCCTTCTACTACTTCAGCAAAAACACAATAACCCCAACCTTGCGATGTTTCGCTGCTATGGTTTAAAAAGTCGTTGTTGTTCACGTTAATGAAAAACTGTGCTGTAGCTGAATGAGGATCAGGTGTACGCGCCATAGCTAAAGTGCCTACTTTATTAGACAGGCCATTATTAGCTTCATTTTGAATTGGGTCGTTTACTTCTTTTTGTTCCATACCTGGAACAAAACCACCGCCTTGAACCATAAAACCATCGATTACGCGATGAAAGATAGTGCCGTTGAAAAAATCAGCATTTGCGTACTCTAAAAAGTTTTTAACTGTGTTTGGAGCTTCTTTCTCAAACATTTTAATGGTGATGTCACCAAAATTAGTGTGTAGAACAACCATGTGTTTTCCTATATCCGGTTTAAATATTGGCGCTATTTTATCGTAGTTGGCTAAGATTAACAAAGTAGATGTTTGGTTTGTTATAAAGCGCTAGAGCAGGGGCTTTTCAAGTGGTAACATAACTGTTCAAGTAAATAGTCAAGGACTCAAAGTAAATGGTAAATATATACAACACACTCACGCGACAAAAAGAGCAATTTAAACCTATGGTCGAAGGAAAAATCGACATGTATGTGTGTGGTATCACCATTTATGATTACTGCCATATTGGACACGCTCGTACTTTTGTAGGTTTTGACGTTATTGTGCGCTACTTACGTCATATTGGTTACGATTTAAAATATGTGCGTAACATTACAGATATCGACGATAAAATAATTAAACGGGCGAATGAAAATGGTGAGTCAATAAATGACTTAACTGTGCGCATGACTAAAGCAATGCATGAAGATTTTGATAGTTTAAATATGCTACGCCCAGATATTGAACCGACAGTTACAAGCCATATGGATGAAATTATCGTTATGGTTAAGCGCTTGATTGAAAAAGGCCATGCCTATGTTGCAGCTGACGGCGATGTTTTGTTTGATGTATCAACGTTTGAGCAATACGGTGCACTTTCTCAGCAAGATTTAACGATGTTGCAGTCAGGTTCTCGCGTTGAAGTGGCTCAAGATAAAGACGATCCACTTGATTTTGTGTTATGGAAAAAAGCTAAAGCAGGTGAGCCATCATGGTCATCACCGTGGGGTGAAGGGCGACCGGGTTGGCATATCGAATGTTCGGCAATGAGTTCAAAACACCTAGGCGAGCATTTTGATATTCACGGTGGGGGTTCTGATTTACAGTTTCCACATCATGAAAACGAAATTGCGCAGTCGTGCTGTGCAAATAACGGCAAGTATGTGAATACATGGATTCATACTGGCATGGTTCAGGTAAACAAAGAAAAAATGTCTAAGTCGTTAGATAACTTTTTTACTGTGCGAGAAGTTTTAAAAGCATACGATGCTGAATCTGTTCGTTACTTTTTAATTTCAGGCCATTACCGCAGCCAACTAAATTACTCACAAGAAAATTTAGATCAAGCGCGTTCATCACTTGAACGTATTTATACAGCGCTTCGTGATGTAGAACCGGTAGAGTGCGATTTAGAAGGCAATGAGTTTGTTGCTAAATTTAGAAAAGCAATGAATGACGACTTTAATACACCAGAAGCACTACCAGTGTTGTTCGAACTTGCTAAAGAGCTAAACCGCGTGAAAGACACTGATGCAGGCCAAGCTGGCAAATTAGCCTTTATATTGCGCAGCCTTGGTGAAGTGCTAGGGGTTGCTCAACAAGCACCGGAAGCTTTTTTACAAGGCGGGCAAGATGACGACGAAGTTGCGACAATTGAAGCATTAATTGTGAAACGTAATGAAGCACGTGCGAGTAAAAACTGGGCTGCTGCTGATGAAGCACGTGATGCGCTTAATGCATTAGGCGTAATACTTGAAGATTCAGCCGGTAAAACAACGTGGCGTAAAGCGTAAACGTTCAAAGTAATTCACGTTTAACTAAAAAAGGGTTGCCAAATGGCAACCCTTTTTTGATTTTTTAACTGCTTAGCTGTGATATTTCTCACATGCTTCAAGTGTGTTTTCAATTAAGCTAGCGACCGTCATCGGGCCAACGCCACCCGGTACAGGTGTAATAAAATGCGCTTTTTGTTCAGCTACACTGTATTGAACATCACCGACTAATTTACCCGTATCTAAACGGTTAATGCCTACATCGATAACGATAGCGCCTTCTTTTATCCAATCTCCAGGTATAAATTCAGGTTTACCTACAGCCACAACTAATAAGTCAGCGCGGCGAACATGCGTTTCTAAGTCTTGAGTAAACTTATGGCACACTGTGGTAGTACAACCGGCTAATAAAAGCTCTAACGACATTGGACGACCAACAATATTTGACGCGCCAACTACCACGGCATGCATCCCTTTATAACGTACACCCGTTGAATCAAGTAATGTAATAATACCTTTAGGCGTGCATGGGCGAAGAGCAGGCATACGCTGTGCTAACCGACCAATGTTATATGGATGAAATCCATCAACATCTTTATGTGGGGTAATGCGTTCTAAAATCTTTTCAGCATCAAGGCCTTTTGGCAGTGGTAACTGCACTAAAATCCCATCAACTTCGGCATCATTATTTAGCTCGTCAATTAAATCTAAAAGAGTTTGCTCTTGTGTGTCTGCTGGTAAATCAAATGATTTAGAGATAAAGCCAACTTCTTCACAGGCTTTACGTTTTGAACCAACATAAACTTGGCTTGCTGGATCAAGTCCAACGAGCACTACTGCAAGTCCTGGTGCACGTAAGCCATTTGCTACACGTTCACTTACGCGTTCTGCTACAGCGCTACGTACTTGTTTTGCGATTGCCTTACCATCAATGATGTTTGCCGTCATGGGTGACCTTTAATTGGGGTTAATTAACTAGATACCGATACTCTAAAAACGAGTGCATAATAAAATAGGGGTAAAAATGCTAATAAAGAAAACATACTCTTTATATAACTCGTTTTATAATGTGCCTACTATTTTCGCAGAAAAGCATAGCAGCGCCAAGTTGCTTTTAATGTATATAACATTTGAGTTGTTAAATAGTTTAAATTTCAGCCTACTATTGTAATATTTAACCATTGTGCACTAAAAATGAGCACTTGATTGGTTTTATTAAAAAAACGTTTGACCTAACCCCGTCAAATCACTATTATGCACCCCGTTGTCAACGAGGTCACTCGCTAACAATAATAAGTTTCGGCGATTAGCGCAGTTTGGTAGCGCACTTGGTTTGGGTCCAAGGGGTCGCAGGTTCAAATCCTGCATCGCCGAC
>LAZR01002050.1_pt1 | contig 12034 bp, 13 predicted proteins | sample 329461 | NCBI WGS metagenome assembly LAZR01 (sample SAMN03002196, study PRJNA259156) | marine sediment metagenome | biome: sea floor; feature: Hydrothermal impacted sediments; material: marine sediment; isolation source: Loki non-amplified sample from Loki's castle hydrothermal vent sediment ...
TACGAAGGCGGTCAGATGCCTTTGTATCAGCGTCTGCCAAAGCGTGGCTTTACCAAGCCGAACCGTAAATCATACGCTGTTGTAAACCTGGGCCTGATCCAGAAGTTTATCGATGCGAAAAAGATCGACGGTGCTGCCGCGATTACCGAAGATGCACTGATTGCTTCGGGCCTCGTACGTCGCAAACTGGACGGTATCCGTATTCTCGCAAAGGGCGAATTTAAAGCCAAGGTCGACTTGCAGGTAACCGGCGCATCCAAGTCAGCGATCGACGCAGTTGAAAAGGCCGGCGGGAAGCTGACCGTTTCTACACCTGTGGCGGCTGACGCAAACGCGTAACATTAGCCTTTTGGCTTGTGAGCGGGCGACGACCCGCTTACATAGACAATCGAGTTTTCCCAAATGCCGCCCGCCGGAAAACGGCTCGGGCGGCGTTTTTGCAAAGAAAGAGCCTCTACAATGGTATCAGCCGTCGAAAGTATGGCCGCCAACACCAGTTGGTCCGCGTTAGGTAAGGCGACAGACCTGCGCAACCGGATTTTGTTTACACTGGGTTTGTTGATCGTTTATCGCCTTGGCACCTTCATTCCGGTCCCCGGAATTGACGGAACTGCCCTACGCCAGTTTATGGAAAGTGCGGGGCAGGGCATCGGCGGCATGGTTTCCATGTTCACGGGTGGCGCCTTGGGCCGGATGGGCATTTTCGCCCTTGGTATCATGCCCTATATCTCGGCCTCTATTATCATTCAGCTTATGACCTCGATGGTGCCTTCGCTTGAGCAGCTCAAGAAAGAAGGCGAGCAGGGCCGCAAGAAAATCAACCAATATACGCGTTATGGTACTGTAGCCCTTGCTACGCTGCAGGCTTATGGTCTGGCCGTTTCGCTGGAAGCAGGCGATATCGCCGCCGATCCGGGGATGTATTTCCGAATCGCGTGTATGATTACCCTCGTTGGGGGGACCATGTTCCTGATGTGGCTTGGTGAACAGATCACCGCGCGCGGCATCGGCAACGGTATCTCTCTCATCATTTTTGTTGGTATTATCGCAGAAGTACCCGCAGCCATTGCGCAGTTCTTCTCATCTGGTCGCTCCGGTGCGATCAGCCCGGCGGTGATCGTCGGCGTCTTGGTCATGGTGATTGTGACCATCATGTTCGTGGTGTTCATGGAGCGCGCGTTGCGCAAGATCCATATTCAGTACCCACGCCGCCAAGTGGGCCAAAAAATGTACGACGGTGGCTCATCCCACCTGCCGATCAAGGTGAACCCGGCGGGCGTTATCCCGGCTATTTTCGCCAGCTCTCTGTTGCTTTTGCCGATAACGATCAGCACCTTTTCGGGTAATTCCACCGGTCCGATCATGTCGATCGTGCTTGCCAACTTCGGACCGGGGCAACCGTTGTATCTGCTGTTCTTCGTGCTGATGATCGTGTTTTTTGCATATTTCTACACCTTCAACGTCAGCTTCAAGCCAGAAGAAGTGGCCGACAACCTTAAGAACCAGAATGGTTTTGTTCCAGGTATTCGCCCCGGAAAGAAAACAGCTGATTACCTGGAATATGTCGTTAACAGGGTGTTGGTGCTTGGTTCAGCTTATCTGGTAGCGGTAATGCTGCTGCCCGAGATCCTACGAGGTCAGTTCGCGATCCCGTTCTATTTTGGCGGTACTTCTGTTCTGATCGTCGTTTCGGTCACCATGGACACTATTCAGCAGGTACAAAGTCACTTGCTTGCCCATCAGTATGAAGGCCTACTGGAAAGATCTCAACTGCGTGGTAAATCAGGAAAACCACGGAAAAAACGGAGCCCGGTACGCCGATGAACATCATTCTTCTAGGACCACCCGGCGCGGGTAAAGGAACTCAGGCGCGTCACTTGGTCGATACCCGCGACATGGTTCAGCTTTCAACCGGCGATATGCTGCGCGAAGCCAAGGACAGCGGTACCGAGATGGGCAAGATGGTCGCGGATGTCATGGCTCGTGGCGATTTGGTCACCGACGAGATCGTGATCGGCTTGATCCGTGAAAAACTGGAAGACCAGACCGATCATGGCGGTTTCATCTTTGATGGGTTCCCTCGGACGTTGGCTCAGGCCACAGCGTTGGACGAACTGCTAAAAGCGGCCGGGAAGCCTCTGGACCATGTGATTGAACTTGGCGTGAATGACGAAGCGCTGGTTGCGCGCATTGCCGGGCGGTCGACATGTGGCAATTGTGGCGAAGTATACCACGACGTGACCAAGCCCCAGCCCGCAGATGGCAAGTGTGTGAAATGTGGCTCGACTGACTTCAAGCGTCGCGCAGATGACAACGAAGAGAGCCTGCGCAACCGTCTTATGGAATACTATAAGAAGACATCGCCATTGTTGGGTTATTACTATGCACACGAGCTTTTGAGGCGGGTGGATGGGCTTGCCGAAATCGACGACGTACAGGGCGATATTGCTGCCATTCTGAATGATCCAGCATAAACGCTGCGGCGTTACGTGGTGGAAATTTTTACGACGTGGCCTAGGATAGGCCGCGTCTTTTTCTTAACCTCCGGGCCATCTAAAGTATGGAACGGAAAGCTCTGGCGCTTCTGGTTGGTTATCCCGGCCTATAAAATGCCGCAGGATAGACCGCTGTGGGTTGACGCTTCGGCAAAATACTCATAACCAGCCGTATCTCATTTGAGAATCGAATTGCAAAGGGTCACGATCAAGCCCGCGCATGAACACCTGATCAGCTGTAGCCCGATGGTATAAACGCCTCGGGCTTCACGTTGTGAAAAAAGGGTCTGGAGTAACGGACCCGCAACGAAAAAGGAAGATAACACGTGGCACGTATTGCCGGCGTAAACATCCCGACTGCAAAGCGGGTTCCAATCGCCCTCACATATATCACCGGTATCGGCAATTCTTCGGCAGAGACAATCTGCGAAGCTGTCGGCATCGACTCCTCCCGTCGTATTAACGAACTTTCGGATGCCGAGATCCTGAAGATCCGTGAGTATATCGACGAGAACTTCACCGTAGAAGGTGATCTGCGTCGTGACACGCAGATGAACATCAAACGTCTGATGGACCTTGGGTGCTACCGTGGCCTGCGCCACCGTCGTAACCTGCCGGTTCGTGGTCAGCGTACCCACACCAACGCTCGCACCCGCAAAGGCCCCGCTAAGGCCATTGCCGGCAAGAAGAAGTAAGGGAGGGCCTGACCAATGGCACGCGAAAAGACAAAGACGAAGCGTAAGGTTTCCAAGAACATCGCCGCAGGCGTTGCACACGTTAACTCGAGCTTCAACAACACAAAGATCCTGATCTCTGACGTTCAGGGTAACGCAATCGCATGGTCTTCGGCCGGCACGATGGGTTTCAAAGGGTCGCGTAAGTCGACACCTTATGCTGCTCAGATGGCTGCGGAAGATGTGGGCCGCAAAGCACAAGATCACGGCGTGAAAACGCTTGAAGTCGAAGTGCAAGGCCCCGGGTCCGGCCGTGAAAGTGCATTGCGCGCGTTGGCTGCTGCTGGGTTCAACATCACGTCGATCCGCGACGTGACGCCCATGGCACACAACGGCGTTCGCCCTCCTAAGCGCCGTCGCGTCTAAGGAAATAGGTTATCGGTGGGGTCGCGTGGTTGCGCGCGGCCCCATACTGCTTTTTTGAAACCTCGGGAGTCTTTCGCCATTTGGACATGGGGCGCAGGACAGGAATGGAGGGACGTATGATCCACAAAAATTGGGCTGAATTGATCAAACCACAGCAGCTGGATGTGAAACCGGGCAATGACCCGGCACGTCAGGCGACTGTAATTGCTGAACCCCTTGAGCGGGGTTTTGGATTGACAATGGGCAACGCGCTGCGCCGGGTATTGATGTCGTCGCTCCAGGGGGCGGCTATCACTTCCGTGCAAATCGATAACGTTTTGCACGAATTTTCGAGCGTGTCAGGTGTGCGCGAAGATGTCACCGATATCGTTTTGAACCTTAAGGGTGTTTCCCTGCGTATGGAAGTTGAAGGGCCTAAGCGCCTGTCGATTTCAGCGAAAGGTCCAGGCGTTGTGACGGCAGGTGACATTTCTGAAAGCGCCGGTATCGAGATACTGAACCGCGATCACGTGATTTGCCACCTTGATGACAATGCCGACGTGTATATGGAACTGACCGTAAACACCGGTAAAGGTTATGTCGCGGCAGACAAGAACAAGCCAGAAGACGCACCTATCGGTTTGATCCCGATCGACGCGATCTATTCGCCGGTCAAAAAGGTTTCTTATGATGTGCAGCCTACCCGTGAGGGCCAAGTGCTGGATTATGATAAGCTGACCATGAAGATCGATACCGATGGATCGATCACGCCGGAAGACGCGGTCGCCTTTGCGGCCCGCATCCTGCAAGATCAGTTGGGTATCTTCGTTAACTTTGACGAGCCTGAATCAGCATCCCGTCAGGATGATGATGACGGTCTGGAATTCAACCCGCTGCTGCTCAAGAAAGTCGACGAGCTGGAGCTTTCGGTGCGTTCTGCAAACTGCCTGAAGAACGACAATATCGTTTATATTGGCGATCTGATCCAGAAGACCGAAGCCGAAATGCTGCGTACGCCGAACTTTGGCCGCAAATCCTTGAACGAGATCAAGGAAGTGCTGTCAGGAATGGGGCTGCACCTCGGCATGGACGTCGAGGACTGGCCACCGGACAACATCGAAGACCTCGCCAAGAAGTTCGAGGATTCGTTCTAAGAAATCGTGCGGTGGGGTGAAAACCCCACCCTACGTAAGACTGGGCCACGAGGGCCCCAAGGAGAGTTGGCGCTACGCACGCCAGCCAGACAAAGTAAAACCGCCCGTAGAGGGTATCAAGTTGGAGTTAAGAAATGCGTCACGCACGTGGTTACCGCCGCCTGAACCGTACACACGAACACCGCAAAGCGCTGTTCTCGAACATGGCAGGCTCGCTCATTGAACATGAGCAGATCAAAACAACATTGCCCAAGGCAAAAGAATTGAAGCCAATCATCGAAAAGATGATCACATTGGCGAAACGCGGCGACTTGCATGCCCGTCGCCAGGCGGCTTCCAAGCTGAAGCAAGACCAGTATGTTGCGAAATTGTTCGACATTCTGGGTCCACGGTACAAAGACCGTCAGGGCGGCTATGTCCGCGTTCTGAAAGCGGGCTTCCGCTATGGTGACATGGCACCGATGGCCATCATCGAATTCGTAGATCGCGACCGCGATGCGAAGGGCGCAGGCGACAAGGCACGCGTTGCGGCCTATGAAGTTGCCGACGACTGAAACATCGGCCCTTAGCCGATATTTGAGAGCCCCTGCATTTGCAGGGGCTTTTTGCTTTTATGCCTTCGGCGAGGATTTTTTGCCATTTGGAATATGGGTGTTGCGTTGACGATAAGGGCTGCTCATATCTAGGGCATGAAGTATATATTATTCGTCCTATCCCTGATTGCACTGCCTGCCTATGCAGAGACCGTGCCCAGTTCGGTGGCGCAAATGCATCTGAGCTTTGCCCCTTTGGTGAGACAGGCTGCCCCCGCCGTCGTGAATATTTACGCTCGTTCGATTGTGCAAAACAGACGTACTCCGTTTCAATCAGATCCGTTCTTTGAGCGTTTTTTTCGTAATCCCAATGCAGACCGCCCACAAGTGCAGAACTCGCTTGGTTCAGGTGTGATCTTATCGAGCGACGGCATGATGGTTTCAAACTATCATGTGGTGGGGGTGTCGACAGATATCCGTATCGTACTTTCGGACCGGCGGGAATTTTCGGCGCAAGTTGTATTGAGCGATGCTGAGAGCGATTTGGCAATACTAAAGATTAACGATGTTGCAGGGCTGTCGTTTTTGCCATTGCGTGACAGCGATGAGGTGGAGGTCGGAGAATTGGCCTTGGCTATCGGCAATCCTTTCGGTGTCGGACAGACGGTAAGCAGCGGAATTGTTTCCGGCCTGGCCCGATCAGGTGGCATGAATGGCGACGGTCAAGGGTATTTCATCCAGACAGACGCACCCATTAATCCTGGAAACTCGGGTGGGGCACTGATTGACATGCAAGGTGCGTTGATGGGGATCAATACCTCTATTTTGACCAGATCAGGTGGGTCTAATGGAATCGGCTTTGCGATTCCTGCCAATTTAATTTCGGCGTTCTTAGAACAGGCGCGGGCGGGGGCCGACCGGTTCGTGCGCCCTTGGGCAGGGATGAGTGGCCAGCCTGTCGATGCGGATATGGCTGCGCCATTGGGTTTGGATCGGCCTGGCGGGATCATTGTTTCGGGGATGCATAGGGCAAGTCCGTTTGCGGCGGCAGGGTTGGCTGTTGGGGATGTCATTACGGCTGTGAATGGTAGGGAAGTGCACACGCCCGCGGAAATGATATACCGGATGAGTGTTACGGGTCTTGGCCGTGACGCGATGGTAACACGGTTGCGAGATGGCGTTTCAACCCAGGTAAGCGTTGCGTTGATTGCAGCACCTGAAGAGCCAGCCCGTGAAGCGTTGGTTTTGGACGACCGCAGTTTATTGCCCGGGCTGGCCCTAGCGCGCATAAATCCGGCCGTATTACAAGAACTGGGGCTGCCATTGGAAGTGGAGGGGGTAGCGATCATGGACAATGGCCCCTTTGGGATGCGGATCGGGTTGCAGCGAGGCGATGTGATTTTGGCAGTGAATGGCAACGAGGTTCAGTCACCATTGGACGTACGCGAGCGTTTGATTGAAACCGGTCAGGTTTCGATGATCGTTCAGCGTGGCGTGCAGCGCCTCTCTTTTCAGTTCAGGCCCTGAGCAGATGGCAGATTTGTTCGACACCGACGCTGCTGCAGCGCCCAAGTCGGGGTTTCGCCCCCTTGCCGATCGTTTGCGCCCGCGCGCATTGAGTGAGGTGATAGGTCAGGGTCAGATTTTGGGGCCTGATGCGCCGTTAACGGTGATGTTGGCAGCAGGGTCGCTCGGGTCGTTGGTTTTCTGGGGGCCACCTGGTGTCGGGAAAACTACGATTGCGCGGCTATTGGCGGATGAAACCGACCTGCACTTCGTTCAGATCAGCGCAATTTTCAGCGGGGTGCCCGAGCTGCGCAAAGTCTTCGAAGCGGCTAGGATACGGCGTCAGAGCGGGCAGGGGACATTGCTGTTCGTGGACGAGATCCATCGGTTCAACAAAGCGCAGCAAGACGGTTTTCTGCCTCATATGGAGGATGGCACAATATTGTTGGTCGGTGCCACGACCGAAAACCCGTCGTTTGAATTAAATGCGGCCTTGTTAAGCCGGTCACAGGTTTTGGTATTGGAGCGCTTGCCAATTTCCGATCTTGAGAGATTGGCGCAACGGGCCGAGCAAGAACTGGACCGCCCCTTACCGCTTGATGATGCGGCCCGCGCAAACCTGCTTGAGATGGCGGATGGGGACGGTCGTGCGCTGCTGAACCTGATCGAGCAGGTTGCCGCGTGGAAGTTAGATATGCCGCTTGACGGGAAGTCACTTGCCGCGCGGTTGATGCGCAGGGCTGCGCAATACGACAAAGGCGGCGATGCCCATTACAACTTGATATCCGCCTTGCATAAATCGGTTCGAGGGTCGGACCCTGACGCGGCGCTTTATTGGTTGGCGCGGATGCTGGAAGGCGGTGAAGACCCGCGCTATCTGATGCGCCGCATTACCCGAATGGCAATAGAAGACATCGGGCTCGCCGATCCGCAAGCCCAGGTTATCTGTTTGCAATCATGGGAAACCTACGAGAGACTTGGGTCACCCGAGGGTGAGCTTGCGCTTGCTCAGGCGTTGACATACCTTGCGCTCGCGCCAAAATCGAACGCGACGTATGTGGCTTATAAGGCGGCGCGAAAAGCCGCCAAGCAGACCGGATCGGCACCGCCTCCCAAACATATTCTGAATGCGCCAACCAAGATGATGCAAGAGCAAGGGTATGGAGCTGGGTACGCTTATGATCACGACGCTGAGGATGGGTTTTCAGGTCAGAACTATTTTCCTGATGGGATGGAAAGACCCCGATATTATCAACCAGTTGAACGCGGATTCGAGAGGGATCTGAAAAAACGACTGGAATATTTCGAAAAGCTTCGTGCGGCCCGTAAAACTTGACATTTCCTGCGCGACGCGTGAGAGACCGCAAATGATTTCAACCCTGTCTCTTGTTGCAGCGGGGGGCGCGATAGGCGCGTCCTTGCGCTATCTGTCCGGTGTCGCGATAACGCGCGTCTTCGGGTTTCTCGAATTTCCAGTCGCGGTGCTTACGGTAAACGTCCTTGGCTCGTTTATCATGGGGCTGTTTCTGGTCACAGCGGCGCACAAGGGGCTGGCCCATCTGAATCCGTTTGTCGCAACTGGCATCCTGGGTGGGTTCACGACGTTTTCGTCGTTTTCACTGGAAACGGTGACATTGATAGAGCGCGGCCATATCTGGTCGGCAGGAATATATGTGGCACTGTCCGTTGGATTGTCGGTGCTAGGATTGATGCTGGGCCTGTTAGTGGCCAGAGGGGTATTTGCATGAGCCGGGTTCAACATTTGGTCATCGAAGAGGGCGATGGAGAACAGCGGTTAGACCGATGGTTCAAGCGCAAGTTTCCGCTAATCGGACAAGGGCTAATCGAAAAGATGTGCCGTAAGGGTGATCTTCGTGTCGATGGCGGGCGGGTCAAGGCTTCGACGCGCTTAGAGGTGGGCCAAACGGTCAGAATCCCGCCGTTGCCCGACGCGGAGGCACCACCACCCCCAAAGCGGACGCGCATTTCTGACGCTGATGCCAAGTTCATCCGCGATTGTGTGATTTACCGCGACGACCATATCATTGCATTAAACAAACCTCCCGGTTTGCCGGTACAGGGGGGGTCGGGTCAATCGGACCGTCACGTTGACGCCTTGGCAGATGCGTTGATGTTCGACCTAGATGAAAAGCCCCGGCTTGTGCACCGTCTGGATAAGGACACCTCAGGTGTTCTGATCATGGCCCGGACGCGTTCGATTGCTGCTGATCTGACTTCTTCGTTCCGGCACCGTCAGACGCGCAAGATCTATTGGGCCGCCGTCGCCGGGGTGCCACATCCCAAGAACGGTACGATCAAGTTCGGCTTGGTCAAAGCCTTTGGTCATGGGGCGCGGGGCGAAGGCGAAAAAATGTACTGTGTTCACCCGAAGGACATGGAAACCACCGAGGGCGCAAAACGTGCCACAACAGATTACGCGACTTTGGCACAAGCAGGCAAGCGCACCTGTTGGATGGCGCTGATACCGGTCACGGGGCGAACCCACCAATTGCGGGCGCACATGGCTGAGATTGGTCATCCTATCGTGGGCGACGGTAAATATGGCGGTTCAGGGCAGGAAAACATGGGCGATGGCTGGGGGGCTCAGTTGGGTGGTGACATCTCGAAAAAGCTGCACTTGCACGCCCGATCCCTGACACTGGAACACCCGGTGACCAAGGCGCGTCTGAACCTGACCGCCCCGCTGCCAGATCATATGCTGCGCACTTGGGAAACCTTTCAATGGGTGCCATCAGACGTACCTGCCGACCCATTCGAGGAGGACTGGGGGTGAGCGAGTGGAAGGCAAAAAGGTTTTGGGCCGAGGCCAAGGTCGTGGATGCCGATGGCCGTTTCACCGTAGAGCTTGACGGAAGAGCGATCAAGACGCCCGCCAAGCGGCCGTTGGTCGTGCCGACCTACGAAATGGCCAAGGTCATCGCGACGGAATGGCAAGCGCAAGAAGGGATTATTAACCCCGCAACGATGCCATGTACAAAGACGGCAAATGCAGCGATTGATAAGGTGTCGGTGCAACATGCCGAGGTTGCCGATATGTTGGCAGCCTACGGAGATTGCGATTTGCTTTGTTATCGTGCCGAAGCCCCGCAAGAGCTGGTAGAGCGACAGCGAGCGCATTGGGATCCGTATCTGGAGTGGGCGCAAGCCACGTTGGACGCTCGATTGCAGCCGCGCACCGGCGTCATCCATATTCCTCAGGCTCCCGATGCGGTCGAAAAGTTGACGCTGCGCACCCATGCTCTGAATGATTTCCAATTGGCGGCTTTCCACGATCTGGTAAGTTTGTCCGGCTCATTGGTGTTGGGATTTGCAGCAGCTTACGATGCGCACCCGATGGAATCGGTTTGGGGTACCTCCCGACTGGACGAGATATGGCAAGCCGAACAATGGGGATTGGACGACGACGCCGAAGCCTTGAGCGCAGTGAAAAAGACTAGCTTTCTTCACGCCAAGTTCATGTTTGACCTGAGCACGCTTAAATAAATTTCAAAGCATGCGCCAACCAGAGAAATCCGGGTGTTTTTTGGGCAGTTTGACTTGACCTTCGCGCTTAATTCCGCCCAAACTCCGTTCCACTGACGGGGATAACCCCATCAAAACATCTCCGACCCAAAAGGCGTCGGTTGAACCGCCCAAAAACGTGGCGGAAAATCAGGAAGAGGTAACAATGAACAAATCCGTTTTTTTTGGTGCGCTAACAGTTGCTGGCCTAACCGCCGGCGCAGCGGCAGCATCGACGCTTGACGATGTCAAAGCGCGCGGCAAGTTAAACTGTGGCGTAACAACTGGTCTTGTGGGCTTTGCTGCACCCAATGCCAATGGTGAATGGGAAGGTTTCGACGTTGCAGTTTGTCGCGCCGTCGCCGCTGCAATCTTTGCTGACCCCAACGCTGTCGAATTCATCCCTACCACAGGTAAAACACGATTTACCGCGCTGGCATCTGGCGAAATCGACTTTCTTGCTCGTAACACGACCTGGACATTCTCACGCGACGTCGATCTGAAGTTCGATTTCATCGGCGTGAACTACTATGATGGCCAGGGCTTCATGGTCCCAAAGGCCTTGGGTGTTTCTTCGGCCAAAGACCTAGACGGTGCGACCGTCTGCATTCAGACCGGTACCACCACAGAGCTCAACCTCGCCGATTTCTTCCGCGCGAACAACATCTCGTATGAGCCGGTACCAATCGAGACAAACGCAGAAGGTCAGCAGCAGTACCTAGCGGGCGCGTGTGACACATACACCACCGACGCGTCCGGTCTTGCCGCTACGCGCGCGACATTTGAAACTCCTGGTGATCACATCATTTTGCCGGAAATCATTTCCAAAGAGCCTCTGGGCCCGTTGGTTCGTCACGGCGACAACGACTGGGGTGATTTGACACGTTGGGTTCTTTACGCGCTGATCGCAGCAGAAGAGCTGGGCGTGACATCGGCAAACGTAGAAGAGATGGCGACTAACACAACCAACCCGGAGGTTGCCCGTCTGTTGGGTGCCGAAGGTACGTTGGGTGAGATGCTGGGTCTCGACGCTGGCTGGGCTAAGAATGCCATCGCTTCGCAGGGTAACTATGGCGAAATCTTTGCCAAGAACATCGGAGAAGAGACACCGATCGGTCTGGCCCGCGGCCTGAACGCTCAGTGGACAGATGGCGGCCTGATGTACGCCCCTCCTTTCCGTTAATTAAGTCAAAAGGCGCGGAAACACTCCGCGCCTTTTCCTCCTATCGCGACAAATAAAATAACCGGACAGGCGACATTAATGGATGCGCTCTGACAGGTCCGGAACACAGGGATAATCAGATGACGACAATGTCCGACCCTCAACAGGGTTCGTTCCGGCTGTCGATGTTGCTAAACGACACCCGCTATAGATCCTATACATTCCAGTTTATCGCGTTATTGCTTTTGATTGCGCTAATGGCTTTCTTGGGCATTAACCTGGTGCGTAACCTTGCTGAGGCTGGGTTGAATATTTCGTACAGTTTTCTGTATGTGCCTGCCGGATATGATATCAACCAGACGCTGATTGACTACAACAGCCAATCCACAAACCTGCGGGCCGCTGTTGTCGGAATTCTCAATACGCTCTTGGTCGCGTTCCTGGCTTGCATCACGGCAACTGTTCTGGGGGTCATCGCCGGGGTGGCACGTCTGTCCAAGAACTGGCTCGTTTCCAAAATGATGTCGGTTTACGTTGAAATTTTCCGCAACATCCCCGTGCTGATCTGGATCTTGATGATCTA
>LAZR01002052.1_pt1 | contig 12029 bp, 11 predicted proteins | sample 329461 | NCBI WGS metagenome assembly LAZR01 (sample SAMN03002196, study PRJNA259156) | marine sediment metagenome | biome: sea floor; feature: Hydrothermal impacted sediments; material: marine sediment; isolation source: Loki non-amplified sample from Loki's castle hydrothermal vent sediment ...
ATTTAATGGGGGTAGGGCGCCCAGAAGATTTGTTAGAAGGTGTGATGCGTGGTGTTGATATGTTCGACTGTGTTATGCCCACACGTAATGCGCGCAATGGCCACCTTTTTGTTCACCAAGGTGTGATTAAGATTCGTAACAGTCGTTTCAAAAACGATACTAAGCCTTTAGATCCTTATTGTGATTGTTATACCTGCCAAAATTACAGTCGAGCGTATTTGCATCATTTAGATAAAACATCTGAAATGCTGGGCCCAAGGCTTAATACCATTCACAACCTGCACTATTATCAGACGTTGATGAGAGGAATTAGGCAAGCAATTGAAAATCAAACACTGGCTCAGTTTGCTAGGGACTTTTATGCTTTGCGCGAAACTGAACTGATCTGATTTTGGTCTGTGCTATCAGTATGCTTGTCTGCTGTGGCATAATCGGCTTCTTTTTTCTTGTTGATTTGAGGATTAACGATGGACTTTTTTATCTCTCCTGCTCTTGCAGCAGATACCGCTAGTGCAGCGGGTTCGCCTGGTTTGATGGACTTTGCTTTTCCTATCATTCTATTAGTATTGTTTTACTTCATGCTGATCAGACCTCAGCAAAAACGCGCTAAAGAACACAAAAATATGCAATCAGCATTAGCTAAAGGTGATGAAGTAGTTACTGATGGTGGCCTGATGGGCAAAATCAACGAAATTACTGATAACGCAATTGCCATTCAAATTGCAGACACGGTTGAAGTCAAAGTACGTCGTGAATCAGTCAACGCTGTCTTACCTAAAGGCACATTGAAAAAACTTTAAGCTTAAATTCCGTCCTGAGACGGAATGTGACAGAAGTCAGGAATTACGCATGAATCGATATCCACTGTGGAAAAATATTCTTATCCTTACAGCTCTGCTAATTGCGGGTTTGTATGCACTGCCGAATTTGTATGGTGATGATCCCGCTGTGCAAATTTCTGCTGGACGAACAGCCACAGTGGATTTATCGCTATCAGAAAAGGCGGAAGCCGCACTTAAACAAGCCAATATTGAGTACAAAGGTGTATCGCTTGAGGATGATAAGTTACTGATTAGATTGACGTCAGCTGATGACCAACTAAAAGCTAAAGATGTCCTAAATCAGGCGATTAAAGGTGATTACATTATCGCATTGAATTTGGCCTCGACTACTCCGTCATGGCTAGCCTCACTTGGCGCAGAGCCAATGAATTTAGGTTTAGACTTACGAGGTGGCGTTCACTTTTTAATGGAAGTGGATATGGATGCGGCAATTAAGCAAGCTCTGGATAGTTATGCCAGTGATCTCAGGCTCGCATTGCGTGATGACAAAATTCGTTACAAACAAATCAAAGTAGAAGGTCAAAAGTTTATCGTTGTATTACGAAATACGGCAGATAAAGATAAAGCAGAAAGTATTATTCGCCGAGATATGGGTGATTTGCAGATCAATGAGGGTGATGACACATCAGGCCCGACATTGAGCATGACTATGACAGAGAAAAGTCTACGCGAAACCAAAAATCTTGCTCTCCAGCAAAATATCATCACATTACGAAATCGTATCAATGAGTTAGGGGTAGCTGAGCCTACTGTTCAGCAACAAGGTGATAACCGAATTGTTGTCCAGTTACCAGGTGTACAAGACACGGCACAAGCAAAAAAAATATTGGGCGCAACAGCCACATTAGAATTTCGTTTGGTGGATATCGAGCATGATGTACAAGATGCTGTTAATGGTCGAATTCCACCAAATTCGGTTTTATATTATTCACGCGAGGGGAGACCTTACCTACTGGATAAGCGTGTGATGTTAACGGGTGAGCACATTATTAATGCCGCTTCGACATTAGACGGGCAAACTGGTACCCCTGCAGTATCGGTAACCTTGGATGGCAAGGGCGCACGGGCATTTAGTAATGTAACCGGTGACAATATCGGTAATCCAATGGCCGTGGTCTTTATTGAATCTAAAGCTGAGACTAAGCTTGTAGACGGAAAAGAAGTTAAGGTTCGTCGTCAATTACCTGAAATTATCAATGTCGCCACTATTCGCGATCAATTAAGTAAAAAATTCCAAATCACTGGATTAGACAGTACTACAGAAGCACGTGATCTCGCCTTATTACTCCGTGCAGGAGCTTTAGCAGCACCTATCGAAATTGTGGAAGAGAGAACTGTCGGACCAAGTTTAGGACAAGATAATATCGATCAAGGCTTTGCCTCAGTAATGATTGGCTTTACTTTTGTTTTAGTGTTTATGCTTATTTGGTATCGTTTGTTTGGCCTCGTTGCTAATATTGCGCTTGCAGCAAACCTGATTTTCATTATTGCTCTACTATCAATTCTTCAGGCAACCCTTACGCTACCAGGTATTGCTGGTATCGTACTCACCGTTGGTATGGCGGTGGATGCTAATGTCTTAATATTCGAACGCATTCGTGAAGAATTACGTATTGGGAACAGTCCTCAATCGAGTATCAATGCTGGGTATAGCAAAGCTTTTTCTACAATAGCCGATGCTAATGTAACCACATTGATTGCCGCAATTGTTCTATTCGGTTTTGGAACAGGGTCTATAAAAGGATTCGCTGTGACTTTAGCCTTAGGTATTGTTACTTCTATGTTTACCGCCATTATGGGAACTCGCGCCGTTATCAACTTGATTTATGGTCGTCAACATAAACCTAAGCTTTCAATTTAGGACCCTCACATGCAGTTTTTATCAACACAAACACATATCAAATTCATGTCAAAACGCCACATCGCGGTGGTATTTTCGGCTATTTTAATCATCATCTCGCTTGCTTCGTTGGTCAAACAAGGGCTTAATTTTGGTATCGACTTCACCGGCGGGACGATGATTGAACTTGGTTATAAAGACGCCGTCGATCTTAATCAGGTTCGTAGCCAGTTGAGTAGCGCTGGCTATGAAGATGCCACTGTGCAGAATTTTGGTTCTATTCACGATATCCTTATTCGCTTGCCAGTAATTGATACAAAAAATATGTCACAGCTTAGTAATGAAGTTGTCGCCATGTTGAATACACATACTGATGCTGAAATCGATGTCAGACGTGTAGAGTTCGTCGGTCCACAAGTAGGTGAAGAACTTACCGAGCAGGGCGGTTTAGCGATGCTTTATGCCTTGATTGGCATTTTAATATACGTATCAGTTCGCTTTGAGTATCGCTTTGCAATTGGTTCTGTTGTTGCTCTAATCCACGACGTCATCATTACACTTGGTTTCTTTTCATTATCACGCGTCGAATTTGATCTTACTGTTCTCGCCGCTATCCTGGCGATAATTGGTTATTCCCTGAATGACACTATCGTGGTGTTTGATAGAATTCGTGAGACATTCCTTCGCCAGCGTAAGGGAGAGCCAGAGGAAATCATTGATTCAGCTTTGAATGACACACTCAGTAGAACGTTAATGACCTCTTTCACGACCATTTTGGTTGTCTTAGCTTTATTTATTTTCGGTGGTGATGTCATTCATGCCTTTTCAATGGCACTATTACTAGGTATTGGAGTGGGTACTTATTCGTCTATTTACATCGCCAGTAATACACTATTAGTAATGGGGGTTAGTAAAGAAGATTTATTACCACCAGTAAAAGAAGATGATGAAAATAGAAACTCTGACGGTAGTCAGGTATAAAAAAAGCCCGGTTTAACCGGGCTTTTTTATGAATGAAAACTTTGGTCGTTAAAAATAAGTTCTTTAGTCACCACCACGGCAGTGTGTTTAGAGCGTCGACGTGAGTCAATACTAATAACCTTGCCGCTTAGTTCTGCATCATCTCTAATTTTTGCTTGCTCCACACTCTCTATACTAAGGATGCGAAGCTGACGACAGTCACACTGAAAACTTAAAGATGTCATTAACTCTTCAAGATTTTCTTGTGTTACTTTCATGTTTAAGGCATCAAATTTTATCATCTCTTCAAACCTATCGTTCCCTAATGGTTGTATCGACCGCAGGTTCCCATTCTTGAATATATTGCTTCACGTCGGATGGCTGAAATCAGCCATATGTATTTGATGAACATATATAAGGAATTATTCCTAGAGTATAAGTGATTGTTTTAATGTCACAATAATGACGTTCTACGAACTTTGTTGTAGATAAGCACTCTACTAGAATGAGGAATTTGCTGATTCAATCTCGATGCATATTCTGTATTGTTGAACTCGAAATAATTAAAATTAAAGATGGAGAGAGAATGATAAATATAAAAAAATTAGCCCTACTCATCGTGTTCATCTGGCCGTCAGTATTACTGGCAGAAACGATGGAAGTCACCTTACTCTATGTTGGACCAACAGACAGTCAAGCATGGGCAGGTTCACAGCAAGGTCTTGATGAAGCTAACTTGCAGGGACAGTTTTTAGGTCAAAACTATCAAATCAAATCTGTGACTATGAAAGAGCTCCAAGATCTCCCTGCCAGCAACATGACGGCTATTCTAGTTGATGCTAGTAAAAAGAATGTCTTAAGCTTGGCTCAAGATGCAAAGTATAGTCAGGTACCAATATTTAACCTCACATCAACAGACGATGCCTTAAGAAGTGCTTGTGTACCCAACTTATTCAATATCTTACCAAGTGACCAGATGGATAAAGATGCCATTGCACAGTGGCAAGCAAAAAATCCGGATATAGCTGTTAAGGCTCAAGCATGGCATGAAGACTTCGTTAAGTTTGCAGCCTCACAATTAAATAAACGTTTTAAACGTAATCACAATGTGAACATGACAGATGATGCATGGGCTGGATGGGCATCCGTGAAAATGATCTCTGATACAGTAGCTCGCACTGAGAGTATTAAATCAACCTCACTGTTAGAGCACCTAAAAAATGATCTGTCGTTTGATGGTCAAAAAGGTGATACCGCCACATTCCGTGAAACAGGACAATTGAGACAAATAGTTTTACTCGTCAATGATAAAAATGAAATTGTTGCCGAAGCACCACTTAGAGGTGTTAAAAATGGACTGGACAGTCTTGGTAAAACAACTTGTCAGTAATTAAAAGAGAGAAGGAAGGAAAAATATATGAAGTTTAAAAGTTTATTACTCAGCACTTTAATCATGGCGAGCACTGCTGCGATGGCAGAACCATCACATCGTGTATTTATATCTAATGAGAAAAGTGACTCAGTCAGTGTCATTGATATGAAAACCAATGCTGTGATCAAAACGATTAATGTCGGGGAACGTCCTCGTGGTATAGGTTTATCGCCAGATGGAGATAAACTGTATATAGCTGTCAGCGAAGAAAACGCGATAGCAGTCGTCGATCTGAAAACTCTTCAACTAGAGAAAAAGCTTGATGCAGGCGATGATCCAGAAACATTTGATGTTGCGCCAAACGGCTATATCTATTTATCAAATGAAGATGATGCGCAAGCCAGTGTTATTGATCCAAAATCAGGCAAAGTCATCGAGACTATTCCTGTCGGGATTGAACCAGAGGGCGTAGCTGTATCACCTGATGGTAGCCTTGTTCTAGTAACGAGCGAATCAACCAACATGGTGCATGTGATCGATACTGCAAAACACAAAGTGGTAAAAAATATTCTTGTGGCGGCGCGTCCACGTGGCTTAGCATTTAATAGCGATGGTTCTCTAGCCTATTCAACTAGTGAAGTGGGTAATGAAGTCACGGTAATAGACACCAAATCGTTGTCAATTATCAAGAAAGCATCTATTGACTTGAAGAACTCTAAACCAATGGACATCAAAGTGAGTCCAGATGGAAAAACATTGTATGTCACTACAGGCAGGGGTAATTCTGTGGCTGTGTTGGATGCTGATACATTAGAAATGAAAGCCAATGTGCCTGTCGGTAAACGTGTTTGGGGCTTGGGCATGTCGAAAGATGGGTCTACTTTATATACGGCTGATGGCGTCAGTAGTACTGTTTCTGTCGTTGATACAAAAACCAATAAAGCGATAAAAACCATTGAAGTTGGACAATTCCCATGGGGAGTTGCTGTCGACGATTGATTTGGCATACGACCGTTATTTCAAAAAACCCAGTCATTATGACTGGGTTTTTTTATGGCCAAAGATAAAAAATCTGATTAAATACTTTGATGGATTTAGGTGACACGTTATCATGCCGTGATGATTAAACTCGTTCAGCCTTTTATCTGGTTATGTTTATTTCGTGCTAGCCCCTCAGATGTTCCAGCATCTCGATTAGTATTTTACTGCAGCTTATTGTTTTACTTCATTGCAGGTACGTTTGTCAGTCATATTGATAACTCTTGGCGAGTGAGTATTGTAGCGAGTATCAGTGATACGCTCATGTTGCTCTTTGTCGCATGGGGATTATTAAACATTAAAAATTTTCCGAGCCGTTTTTTACAAACTGCAGCGTCTCTAGCAGGAACTGGAGGCTTAATTAGTCTCATTAGCTTACCCATTTTTATGTTATTGAGAGCAGTTGACCCACAACAAGGACAACTTACTAGTGTTGTCTTGTTACTAGTAATAGTCGCTATTTTCTGGAGCTTGTTGGTTACAGCACATATTTTCCGTTATGCATTGGAAATAAGCCCGGCTATGTCAGCTGTTTACACCGTTGCTTACACAATGATGACCTTAGTCGTTGTCGGCTTATCGATTTCTGGAGTGGTTTAAATGCACATTCATATTTTAGGTATTTGTGGCACGTTTATGGGTGGGTTAGCTTTGTTAGCTCGTGAACTTGGAATGACGGTGAGTGGCTCAGATGCCAATGTCTATCCACCCATGAGTGACCAGCTTAAATCGGCTGGTATTGATGTCAGAGAAGGATATGAATCATCTCACCTTGAACCTGCTCCCGATTTGGTGGTGATGGGTAATGCAATGTCACGTGGCAACCCTGCTGTTGAATACGTCCTCAATAAAGGTCTGCCATACGTGTCTGGACCTCAATGGCTTAACGAACATGTATTACCAGGTAAATGGGTACTTGCTGTTGCTGGGACACACGGGAAAACCACGACAAGTAGCCTGCTTGCATGGATTCTTGAGCATGCTGGAATGTCACCAGGATTTTTGATTGGCGGGGTACCTGATAATTTTGGTGAAACGGCCCGACTAGGGGCAACGCCATTTTTTGTCATTGAAGCTGATGAATATGACACAGCATTTTTTGATAAACGCTCAAAGTTTGTTCATTACATGGCGAGAACATTGGTCATAAATAATCTTGAATTTGACCATGCTGACATCTTTGATGATCTTGCCGCCATACAAAAACAATTTCATCATTTGATCAGAACGGTCCCTGAGCAAGGCCTTATTATTTCGCCACAAGAAAAAGCGATCGAACAAGTGTATGCCATGGGATGCTGGACACCACGGCAATACATCGGAGCCAATGAAGATTGGCAGGCAACCCTCCAAAAAAATGATGGCAGTGTGTTTGATGTGAGCTATAAAGACCAGTCTAGTACTGTGACATGGGGGATGCTGGGACAACACAATGTTAATAATGCACTAGCAGCCATAGCAGCCGCTCACCACGTAGGTGTTACAGTGGAGCATGCCTGTGAAGCCCTGTCATTGTTTGCTGGGGTCAAGCGCCGGCTTGAATTGAAAGGCGAGATAAATGATATTCGCGTTTATGACGACTTCGCTCACCACCCAACGGCAATTGCGACTACGATCGCAGGATTGAGGGCAAAGATAGGAAATCGTAGGCTCATTGCTGTTCTTGAACCACGTTCAAATACGATGAAAATGGGCGTGCATCAGGAAACGTTAGCTCAGTCACTGATTCAAGCCGATCGTGTTTTATTATTTCAAGATGCCGACTTAAAGTGGAGTTTAAAACAGGTTACCGAAGAATTAGGTGACCACGTATCTGTGTTCGACTCAGTTGATAATATTGTACAAGCACTTGTTAAAGACGCAAAAGCAGGTGATGAAATCGTTGTTATGAGTAACGGCGGCTTTGGTGGAATTCACCAGAAAATTCTGACTGCATTGGAGTCATTGTGATCGATAATACACAGGTAGCATTGGCTATAACTGGTGCTTCAGGAGCCCCATATGCTAAGCGTCTATTGGAGGTTTTGCTACGGCAGGGCATGACGGTGCACTTAATGATATCGACAGCTGGACGAATCGTGCTAGCTGATGAACTTGATTGGAAGTTACCTTCAAGAGCAATAGATGCGCAATCAACATTAGCTAAACAATTTGACTGCTCGGTTGATCAGCTCCATGTCTATGGCGAACAGCAGTGGTCATCGCCACTTGCCAGTGGATCTCATCGAGTACCTACAATGATTGTGTGTCCCTGTACCATGGGGACACTAGCAGCCATAGCCAGTGGTCACAGTGACAACCTAATCAACCGTGCCGCTGATGTGATGATCAAAGAAGATCGCAAACTTATCATGGTGCCTAGGGAAGCCCCGTTCTCTGTTATACATCTAGAGAACATGCTTCGGCTTGCCAAGCTAGGCGTGTGTATCTTACCGCCTAACCCAGGTTTTTATTTTAAACCTAAGGCATTAGAACAAATCGTGGACTTTGTTGTGGCACGAATTTTAGATCAGGCTAAAATTGAGCATGATCTTATGCCTCGTTGGGGCGATTAGCAGCAGGCTAATTTAACTCACGTATAATGCAAATATTAATAGTCAGTCTTTCAGGAAATATATGTCAGATATCGAAATAGCCCAGCAAGCAGCCATGCAAACTATTGCTGACATTGCTGAGCAAAAGTTAGGCATTCATAGCGAGCAACTCGATCCCTATGGGCGATATAAGGCAAAAATCTCTCTGGATGTGATGAACGACTTGGCAGATAAGCCAAATGGAAAGTTGATCTTAGTCACAGCGATTAGTCCAACACCGGCGGGAGAAGGTAAAACCACGACGACTATCGGATTGAGTGATGCGCTGAATCGGATTGGCAAAAAGTCATTGGTGTGTATACGTGAACCTTCAATGGGCCCTTGTTTTGGTATGAAAGGCGGGGCAGCAGGTGGTGGTTATGCTCAAGTCGTACCAATGGAAGACATCAACCTTCACTTTACGGGTGACTTACATGCTATTGCCGCCGCGCATAATTTATTATCGGCCATGTTAGATAATCATATTCACCATGGTAATAGTTTAAATATCGATGCACGGAAAATTGTCTGGCAGCGGGTGGTCGATATGAACGATCGTGCACTCAGAGATATTGTGGTTGGGCTTGGTGGACCGATTAACGGCTTCCCTCGTCAAGAACGATTCGATATTGTTGTCGCATCTGAAGTGATGGCAATCTTTTGCTTGGCAAACTCATTGACGGAGCTGAAACAACAACTCGGTGATATTTTGATTGCATACTCTAGGGATGGTCAGCCCATCTATGCTAAAGACCTCCATGCTCATGGTGCTATGGCAGCACTTTTGAAAGAGGCTATCAAACCAAACTTGGTTCAGACACTAGAAAATAACCCCGCTTTTGTACATGGAGGCCCTTTCGCTAATATTGCGCATGGATGTAATTCGGTCATTGCAACAAAGATGGGCTTAAAGTTGAGCGACTATGTCGTGACTGAAGCCGGTTTTGGTGCAGACTTGGGCGCTGAGAAGTTTATCGATATTAAATGCCGTAAGGCAGGCATTAAGCCCGATTTAGGAGTAATTGTAGCTACCGTTAAAGCGTTGAAATATCACGGTGGAGCAGAATTAAAAACACTTTCTGAGCAGAACTCTGAGGCATTAAAAGCCGGGCTAGCCAATTTAGAACGACACTTATCTAATATGCAAAGTGAATTTGGTTTGAAGTGTGTTGTCGCGATCAATCATTTCATTAATGATACTGATGAAGAAATCAGCCAGATTGAATCTGCTGTTAAACAGATGGGAGCAGAGGCAATCGTAGCTAAGCATTGGGCTTATGGTGGCGAAGGGGCAGAAGTTCTCGCCAATAAAGTGATTGAAATGTTGGAGCAACCATCCACGCCTTGTGACTTTCTTTATGATGACAGCATGCCAATCTGGGACAAAATTACTCAGGTCGCCAAACGTCTATACCACGCAGCAGAAGTGACTGCAGAGAAAAAAATCATCGATAAAATTGCAAGTCTCAATGAGTCTTATGGAGACTTGCCAGTTTGTATGGCTAAAACACCTTATTCCTTCACCAGTGATCCAACAATACGTGGAGCATCAGAAGATCATACCTTAACGGTTCGAGATGTCAGGTTGTCTGCCGGTGCAGGGTTTATTGTTGTTTTGTGTGGTGATGTAATGACAATGCCAGGATTACCAAAACATCCAGCGGCTGAGCGGATTGATATCGACGAACAAGGCAAAATAACCGGACTATTCTAGTTAGAGGCCTCGTTGCTTTTTAATTAAATCGTAAGCCAACTGAATTTCTTTTGTTTTTTCTGTGGCAACATTGATCATATCTTCTGGGACGCCCTGTCCCATTAGTTTATCTGGATGATACTGACTCATTAATTTACGGTAAGCTCGTTTTACTTCTTGATCTGTGCTGTTTTTAGACACACCCAATGCTGTGTAGGCATCATCAATCTCTGAAGCAGAACGAGGACCTGATGAGGATGAGCTATACTGACTGCCACTAGAAAAATTGGCCTGGCTCATAATCATGCTAAGAATACGATTGAACTCTGCTTTGCTATAGCCTAGTTGAGCCGAAACTTGTTCCAAAATGGTCTGCTCTGCAGGATCAAGCTTGCCATCTGCCAAAGCCATCACTGTCAAATAGACCAATAACATTTGTTTCAGATTAAACGTGTTCCCACAGTACTGATTAAATTTAACCAAGGTCTCATCGATATTAAAGCCAGCTTCAGCACCACGTTGGAATTGACGAATCGCTTCTTGGCGATGTTCGCCTGACATCCCCAGTTTTTTTATGAACGCTTCAACATGATCGACTTCAACTTGAGAGATGCGTCCATCTGCTTTGGCTAGTTTTCCCATCAATACGAAAGCGGTCTCTAAAAATACCGCTTGTCGTGTCTTATTGGTAAAAGGATTAGCACCACCGATCCCAAAACTACGGATGCGGTCGGCAAAACCACCCATTAATAAGCCTATGATGGCACCGATCACACCTAGAAATAATAAACCCACACTCATGGTGCTTAATAATAAAAAGCCTAGAATAAGGCCAATCCATTTGAACATAATGATTAACTTTTATTTGTTGTACTAAAGAAGATGAGCCCTAAACCTACAATACCGAACAGCCAGCTCAATATCGGCATTCCTGCCAACATGGCTGTGGCATAACCATCGAGACCTTTGATAACCGCTGCCCCAACCAAAAAAGCAGCGCCACCTGTTGCTGCTGCACTGCGATAGCTAGATTGTTTGATTTCCTCACGAAGTATCTTAACGTCATCAGAGGATAGATTCACATGCAATCTGCCTTCTTGGGTACGTTTGCTTATATCATGCAACAAGCGAGGTAATTCTGGTAAGGTTTCAGCCCAATGAGGCGCTTCTTGTTGCAAGGTTTTTAGGGCTGCTTTCCAGCCCATTTTTTCTCGCATCCAGTTTTCTAAAATAGGCTTCGCTGTCTTCCATAGATCTAGCTCTGGATATAAATCACGTCCGAGACCTTCTATATTGAGTAAGGTTTTTTGTAGTAACACTAATTGTGGCTGTACTTCCATGTTAAAGCGACGAGCTGTTTGAAACAGCCTCAATAGTAATTGCCCAAATGAAATTTCTTTTAGTGGCCGAGCAAATATAGGTTCACAGACACTGCGAATAGCCGACTCAAATTCATCTAAACGTGTATTTTCAGGCACCCAGCCTGATTGCACGTGTAATTCGGCAACACGTCGGTAGTCATGATTAAAAAAGGCTAGAAAGTTTTCAGCTAAATAACGCTGATCACTGGGTGATAAGGTACCCATAATGCCAAAATCAACAGCCACATAGCGTGGATTCTCGGGATCAGTGATATCCACCATAATATTGCCAGGATGCATATCCGCATGGAAAAAGCTGTGCTTGAATACTTGGGTAAAAAAGATCTCGA
>LAZR01002053.1_pt1 | contig 12028 bp, 10 predicted proteins | sample 329461 | NCBI WGS metagenome assembly LAZR01 (sample SAMN03002196, study PRJNA259156) | marine sediment metagenome | biome: sea floor; feature: Hydrothermal impacted sediments; material: marine sediment; isolation source: Loki non-amplified sample from Loki's castle hydrothermal vent sediment ...
AATTGAAATAGAATTGTATAATCAAAAAATAGCAGCATGACTCTTATCTAATTGTCCACTTTTTTGTTGCAAGTCCAGTTCTTCGAAAGCATTTTTGAAAGCGATTCCACATTGCATAGCCTTTATGTGTGCCTGTTTAGCCACATTAGAAATAGGTTCTCCATTGTCATTCATTTCATCCCAATTATTAGTATACTTTTTGCTGAATTGCGCCATAAAATCGCGTATGATTAATGTGATTCTAGACTGCCTGCCAAGCATTTTTTTTAAACAACGTGGAGGAATTTTTGGAGGGCATTTAGAAGAAGGAAAATAATCTAGGATTTCTGAGGAAGAATCAAATTCTCTTAGCACTTTAATATTGAGGTAATTGATAAAATAAGAATGAGGCTTGATTGGTCCTACAAATTCTTCATCAAACCCTATGTTTACTTTTGAAATTGTTGTTCTAGTATTTAGGCCAAAATTATTTCGGAATAGCTCTAATTGGCCATTTATCATAATTCTTAATTGCCCATTAGGCAACCATAGAATTTCTAAACCAAAATAATCTGTGTCGTTGGAGGGATAATTGACAATAGTAGCAAGATGGCCTCCATATCTAACTTCTAGACTTTTCCCGGTATTATGAGAATGAATGACCATATTCACTTTAAATTGTCCCAAGTCAAACATTTCCAAAGTCACAATTTCATTTTTGTGTGGTATTCGAAGTTTACACTTTATTTGAATTCCGATTACATTTCCAATTGTTTCTTTTGGGATGTACTTCATCCAGTTTCGGTTTTGCTGAAGATGCAAAGTATTAACTCCTGATGGAATATCGGACTGAATTCTTGGAGGGAAGTTTGAAGTTTGAAGTATTCCCTCTGTAGAATTAAAATTTCTCAAATTATTATCCAGAAATTCATGTTGTAATATAGTTTTCCAAGCAGTCATAATTTTATTTTTTGTTAGTACAATCAAGAACAATATTCGAAAGGATATCTATTAATTTAAAACGAATAAACTCTTAAAAACCAGCTAATCCTTTAGATGATAGAATCCCTTTACTCAGTTACTCTAAAAGATGAAGTTTAGAGTTTTCTCGGTGGGATTCCATGGTTGTTTTACCAATAAAAAATAGCCCCCTTCCTTTAGCTTAGGGAGGGGCTACATTACTAATTGAAACAATTAATCCCAATATAGACCGAGGTTATTCTTCCTCGATTGGTACCAACGCTAACGGTTGGGCGACATGAAGCAGGACCAATTGGAAAAGTTATTGCATCAAGAACATCTCCGACCGCTTTCTTTACTTTTTTCCAAAGATTACGCACAAATCCTATGGACATAGACTTTCCCTGCTCTGGGGTAAATCCAGAAATAATTATCGAATCGAATGTTATTTTTTTATCGATTTCAACGGATTTAATCCTTAACAATCCGTCAGAGCTCATCTTCATCTCCAAAGACTCATCATCTTCAGATTTGAAGTACGTGGTTTCATAACCCTTTGATTGATTACAATTTGTTTCAGTACTTACTTCTAGCTCCTGTGCGGTCGCTTTTTTTGCTACACTCATAATAAAATAATTTTAAAGGTTAATAATAGTTCAAACCTACCCCGAAGTCAGGCACAAAAAAATACCCATTCAAGGGTATTTTAGCTGTAAATCAATTATTTAGCTCAAAAACTAGAAGTTGTATTTGCTTTCCAAAGCGTATCTCAGCAATTCTCCAGCTCCTTTAAGGTTGAGTTTACGGATCATATTTTTTCTGTGCGTTTCTACTGTAGTTTTACCAATAAATAAGTGATCTGCTATTTCCTGATTGGTTTTACCAAGGGCAACCAGTTTTAAAATCTCTTTTTGGCGTCTGGTAAGTACTCCTTTAGATTTAGGTGGTGCAGATGTATCCGATGCTACAATATTGGGATCAAAATAGGTGCCTCCGTGATAGACGGTACGTATGGCAAGTAACAGTTCTTTTAAACTAGAATTTTTTAGAATATAGCCTTTGGCGCCTGCCGCTATCATTTGTTGCACCGCCTCGTCTTGTTCAAACATGGTAAAGGCAATTACCTTGGTATGCGGCTCCGTTTTAAGTATTTCTTTTGTTGCAGCAATACCGTCTTGAATAGGCATGCGGATATCTGTTATAACTACATTGGGTCTTTTTAAACGCACTAATTTACATAGCTCCTTTCCGTTATTTGCAAACCCTACAAATTCAATATCATCTTCGTATTCAAGAAAGAGTTTAATCCCGTCTATAAGTGCATTATGATCTTCTGCTAATACTAAACGAATCATGGCAATGGAATATCTATTATGAATACTGTGCCCTTATGAAAAATTGAATCTATGGTTACTTGACCTCCCAGGATTTCTATACGTTTTTGAATAGAATGAAGCCCCATCCCTTGTTCTGTTTTTATCTTAGAAGTATCAAAGCCTATTCCATTATCCTCCACCATTATATTGATGTTGTCTTCATGGTGGGTTAAATGAATGGTACATTCTGTGGCTTCTGCATGTTTTATAACATTTGTGATCAATTCTTGGATGATTCTAAACAAGGTCATCTCTAGTGAATTTTCTAAGCGTTGATCCATACCATGATCCTCAACATCTATGATCAATTGATTAACAACAGAAGCTTTTGAGGCAAAATTTTTAATTGCTGGTAACAGCCCTTCATTCGACTTTACTCCGGCATTTTTGGCGTGTGCCATACTTCGTACTTTTTGATAAGCTTCTTCTATAAGGGTATCGGTCTTTTCGAACATTATTTTCTCCTGTTCTTCCAGTCGTTCTTTTCTGATTTTAAAGTTTTGGAAATGCAACTTTAGTGTTGCAAGTAGGCTTCCCAGATTGTCGTGTAGATCATTGGCGATGCGCTGTCGTTCTTTCTCCTGACCTTCTATCATCGCATCAATACCATTGAGTTCTTGATCCCTAAGTAATTTTTCTACTTTTTGTTGCTCTATTTTTTTACCTGCCTCGGCGATTTTCTTTTTGGATAACTGGTTCTTGTAGGCCAAATAACTGAGTAAAAGAAGTAATGCGAGTACGGATAAACCAGCTATCAGCCAGGACTTGTTTTGTTTTAGTTTCAGATTCTCATTTTCTTTCTTCTCCACCTCATATTTGGTCTGAATATCCAACATGGCGGAGTTTAGAGTTTCTTCGTTTACACTATCCTTATAAACCAAATGTAATTTTAAATACTTGGAGGCATTTTGGTAATCCTCGTTTTTTTCATAGGCCTCTCCAAGAAGGCCATATAAGAATTCTTTATTGCTCTTGCGATACTCTTTTATTGGTAATGAGTCGGCCTTTAAGTAGTTCTGAATCGCCCTGGGGTAATCACCTTGTTTTTTGTAGACTGTAGCTCTATTGTTATAAATATAGGAGATGTAATCTGTAAGATTTTGTTTTTGATATTCTTTGAGTGCTACATCGTAATGGTATAGCGCAGAATCTAAATGTTTTGTGTGCTCTGCAAAAAGCACCCCAATATTGTGATGGACTTTTGCGTTCATTAAGGAGTCTGTTGTCTTTTGATTTTCTACTAAGGCCTTTTTAAAGTATTCGATAGTTTTGTTGGGCTCAGTATTAATAAAACAAGTCCCAATTGCCATATAAGCCTTTGATAATAAATCTGGACTATTCTGACTTTCAGCATAAGCCACGTATTCGATCAAAAAAGGGTCATAGTCCAACTCGGCAAACTCTGTTGCACTCAAAAGTTGGACAATGTGTAAGTTAACTTTTGCGACCTGTTCTAAGCTATCCAGCCGCAAGTATGCGTTCTTGGCCTTTAGATAATTCTGGAAGCCTAGATCATCTTGACTGTTTAATACTTGGCTTCTGCCAAATAACTTATAATACCAAGCTTTATGGCCTGGGCTAAATTGTGTAGTATCGACAGTTTTTAATAAATTGAAAGCAAGGTTTATTTCCTTGGCTTCAACTAGGCTATCAATTATTTGTAATTCGTTTTCTTGGGAAAAACAAAAATCAGCAAGTATGAAACTTACAAATAATACTATTATATGTAAACTATTATTTTTCAAATCACTCGCCTACTAAGACACTTCCGCCCGACCTCTTAGGTCCATGAAAAATTATCCAATCTCCGCATTTACGGCTGTCAAAATTCCAACCTTCTAAATACATGGCCTGCTTAACAAAATTTTTTGTACATTCTATAATATCCGGATCAGGATCTTCACACCATTTATTATCATGGACGACCATCACCCGTAATTTTTTACCGTTTGTAAAATCAAGAGCTTCTTTTTTAATGGTAAGTTCAAAAGGAAAATAATGTTTGACTTCTTCATTTCTCAAACTAGAGTTATTTCTGCCACATTTCATAACTAAAAGAATAGCGTTAAAACCACCACTACTCATAACTATCTGATTGCATATTTCTGGCGATAAACTTTTCTGTTTTCCATTCTCAGTGATATATGGCAATAGAATTGCTGCTTTTACTATGGCGTAACCTTGGGGATAAACTACAAAGTCACCAACTACATCATATACTTTTTTACATCTCATAATTTATATGTTTATATGGATTAGTATTTAGTTGTTTTACGATCAAATTAAATTTATGCCCATTATGGATTCTAAAAAATCCCCATTCATGGGTATTTCTAAAGAATCTGACCTAAGGGTATCAATGTATTTTTATAAGATGATTCTGGGGAAGCCGTAAGTAAAGTAGTGATTATTATTTTATGTTATAGTTTTTTGAGAAAATTTCATGTCTATTAACTAGTTGATTGGTTCATAACGATCTTTCGGTATCGAGTATCTCTTTATGCATGTGAGGTTGGCGGAGTGGTACATCGATTTTTGTTTAAGCTGACCCTGGAGAAAGAAACTGCATGCTAAGGGACTAGAACATTCGGCAGGAAAGCGGAGTATTTAGGACTTTTCTAGGAGTGAAGAATTTGTGCTTACCGAATAGGTACCTTTCTTCCATTTATTAAAGATGGGAAGTTTAATGACCATGAATTTCTCTCAGCACACCCAAAAATGGTCTCCTTAAATAATTTTGATTGGTAACCTTTTACGGTACAAATTTTACTCTTTGCAAAAGGTGCAATTTGTAAAGAGTCTTATAAAAAGCATCCTTTATTTGAACTTTGGTTTTAGTACGGTTCTTTTTTTACGATTGGTTTTATTCCTCCAGTTTTTTAAGTGTGTTAATTGCATTCTGGTTTTCAGGATTTAATTCCAATGACTTCTTGTAGTTAATAATAGCGTTTTTATTGTCCTTGTTGTAAAGATAGGCCAAGGCTAGGCTATCATATAAATTTGCCGAATTTGGGTATATATGTACGGCTAATAAAAAGACATTTATACCTTGTTCCATTTTTCCGGCATTAAAGGACAACCTAAGTCCTAGACTATTCAACATACCTTCTTCAAGCTTAAGTGTTGGATATTTCGCCATGGTTTTTTGGTACAACGAAACTAAATCTCGATAATCCTGATGGAGCGCTAAATTATTAAAATCCAGAAACTTGAATTCTCTTGGATGCGCTTTTTTCATTTTTTTCGAAACAAGGGTTTCGGAAATGCCATTTTCATCAGGGCTTTTCTCAATGAATTCCTTTGCGTTTTCTTTATTTTTTAGAGTAGCATTTAAGAATTGTAAGGTGTACTCCGAAAGTAGCTTGTAGGACGCCATAATTTTCACATCACTTTTATCTTGTCTTTTGTCCCGATATGCAAATAAGACACCTATGGAACCAAAATGTGAATGTGTTAGGTCATGTAATTTGTAACTATATGCATCGTTGTATTTTAAAGAATCGTACAATTGGAATTTATAATTCAACTCTGCAGGTATTTTATCATTGGTCATTACTTCTTCAGGAATATCTTTTTGAGCAAAATGGATATACGGCACATTGAAACTATCTAAATCAAAGTACGGCGAATTTTCAAGTACAGCATAGTTATATCTTTCAGTACCATCTAGGCTAATAAGTGCATCAATTTTCTTGTTTTTCATAACAGTTATAGCATTAGAAAGTCCGCCAAAACTAAAACCCATAAGTGCTATTCTATCGAAGTCTATATTTTCATATTTATGTATTTCTTTTAAAAGAAATTCTACATCCCTAGACTGTGTTTCCACATCCTTTGTAGTCCCACCTTCTAACCATCTTGTACTTGTTCCTCTTGAAGGACTTGATATCACCACAAAACCATTACTTGCTAAATATTCGAACAGAGCAAAATTTTCAATTGATGAAGCTTGATAGCTTGGTGCATAAACTACGACCGGGAATTTTCCTTCCAAAAATGTGGCATTGGACAAAGCATTTACTTTTTCAGACAAATGGGTCCTACTTTGAGGTGTTTCTCCTCCCAAGTCGGGAAACCAATCCAACAATAACTCGTTTGGTAATTTTTTAGATTCTTCTTCTTCTTTTAGAACCTCCAAGTAATCTAAAACCGTTAACTGTTTAGAATTTTTATTGTCCATTGTAGCTGGATACCAAATGCTAACTGGTATTGGTCTATAGACTAATTTATTATTAAAGTCATTTTCGATTTGATAAGTTCTGGTACTATCAATTATCAGATAATGTTCAAACCCTACATCAAACTCTCCGTTTTTTAGGTTTATTTCTTTTAATGATGTTTGCGCTTTTACAAAAAATATCTGTAAAAAAAGTAGTGGTATTACAATTATCGCCCTCATTTTTTTGCTATTAGTGTTCACTTTAATGATGCAAGGATTCAACAATTGTTACAGGGAGAGGGGCGCCCGTCATTAATTTTGTTCATCATACATGGGAAAATATAGCCTAATACACCCTTTTTGGTATTTGAATAAAATTGAATGTCATTTATTTGAACCGTACTTGAACATACTAAAAATACAAATGTGTTCTACATTCAATACTGTAAATAAAGAGTAGTGCTTTATTAAAGTTTAATTAAATTTTACTTTCTTAGAACGCAATGAAATATTCTTATGTTGCTTCACATAAATATAATTAGTCGTTTAAATATACTATGTGAAAACTATTCTAACTCTCATAGGATTAGATGAAACCTAATAGGTGAAATATGCAACACTTAAGCATCGAAGGAATGATGTTCTTAAAATTTAGATTATTTTAATGGGGTTAAAACTCAGTTTTTGTAACATATCGGCTAGTAACAGTACTTATGTTTGAAACCTATTTAGTTTTTTATAAATGATGTTCAACTTTCGAAAAAAAAAGAATGATAAATTAAAGGTGTCATTTGGAAAAATTAAAGATGTTCCGGCTGATTTCGAAATGATTGAGAAGTACTTCAGGAATAAAGACAATTCTGAAGCATTTCAAACTTTATCCGATAAAACTTGCGACGATTTAGACTTTGATGAATTGTTCTGTTTTCTTGATAGAACAAACTCAAGAATCGGTCAACAATATTTATACAATAGGCTTAGAACCATCACTTCCAGTGGAGAAGAAACCGGACGAAATGAGGAAATTATTTTACGGTTTAAACAGGATGAAGTATTTAGAGTAAAGATTCAAAGAGAATTAACACAGCTAAATGACTTCAAGGCCTACTATTTGCCTAGTCTTTTTCAAGATGAACATATAAGTCCTCCAAAATATTTTTTCATTTTCAAATTACTTTCATTTATTAGTATTTTGCTTTTGGTATTACTTCCTTTTTACCCTCAAATTGTTATTGCCCTTATTGTTGTTTTTGTAATAAATCTTGGAATTCATTTTTGGAATAAGAAAAATTTATTCAAGTATTTACAATCAATTCCACAGTTATTACGTCTTAATCATATTGCGGCTTCAATCCATAAAGATTCACTGTTAAGTAAAATCAATCCCAATTTAATTCAATCAATTAAGATAATAAATCAGGTTAAAAATAGGATGTTGTTCTTTCAACTTGAAGGAAAACTTCAAGGGGACTTGGCAGTTATATTCTGGAGTACTTTTGAATTGGTCAAAACTTTTTTCCTTTTAGAACCAATTCTATTATTTGGAGTCTTAAAGCGATTAAATACAAAACGTAAGGAAATTGAAGATGTATTCGCCTATGTTGGTGAAGTAGATATGTTGATTTCCGTTGCATCTCTAAGAAACGGATGTGATACTTTTTGCATACCTGAAATAGGCAATAAAGAAACTAAGATTGTTGCTAAGGAAATATACCATCCTTTGATTCAAAATTGTGTAACCAATACTATTTCAGTAGTAAATAAATCAGTACTTCTAACAGGTTCAAATATGTCTGGTAAAACAACTTTTATTCGTTCAATTGGCTTGAATCTTATTACTGGTTTAATAATCAACACATGTTTTGCTAAAGCAATTATGCTACCGATGATTAGAATTTACTCGGCGATACGAATCAGTGACGATTTATTGAACAATAAAAGTTATTATTTTGAAGAAGTACTAACTATTAAAGCGATGCTTGAAAAAAGTAGGAATGGCAAACCAAGCCTTTTTTTACTTGATGAGATTTTTAAAGGCACGAATACTGTAGAGAGAATAGCAGGAGGTAAAGCGACATTATCTTATTTGTCAAAAAACGATAACATAGTTTTCGTATCTACGCATGATATTGAACTTGGAGATATGTTAGTCGATGAATTCGAATTATATCATTTCAGCGAAATTATAGATGAGAAAAGCCTCGATTTCGATTTTAAACTTAAAGAGGGTAAGTTAAAGAACCGGAATGCCATAAAAATTCTCGAAATAAACGATTATCCAGAAAGCGTAATCAGAGAAGCAAATGAAATATCTAAGCAGCTTGATAAGCATGTGGGAAAGGTTGGGTCTTCGCTACTGGATTAAATTTGCATTTATTTAATAGACCGATATTATTGAAAAAAGCAAATATTTAAGTGTCATGTAAAGCGAACATTTCATAGAACTATATAGAAGCACCGAAAGTTTAAAGCAATCTTAAACCACTTAATTGAACTAGTTTATTTAATTCCATGTTTATTTAGACTTTCAAGTTTACGTCCGTGTTATACGTTCAGGGGTCATTTTATGAAGCTATTTTTAATAACTCAAAAGTCCAAAAAAAAATTACTCACCACGAAACAGCTGTTTTAAATTATGCTTATAGGTTTGACCAATAGGTACAAAGTGTTCTCCTATTGCTATTCGATTTCCTTCTATCATCTTTATTTTGTTGGCAGCAATTATAAAAGACTTATGTACCCTTAAAAAATCTGGAGCCGGCAATAACGCTTCCAAAGAGGAGATTTTTTCATGACTGACTATTATTTCAGTTGCCAGAAACACTTTTGAATAATTTCCAAATGCTTCAACGAATAGAATATCGTCGGTATGTATCTGATGTATTTTTTTGTCCCCTTTTAGAAATAAACTACCCTTTTTGTTTTCGTGTGAAGAATTTTGAGCTTGTCCTTGATTCTCCATTACTTTGTTAATTGCCTTCAAAAAACGCTTAAATGAAAAAGGTTTTAACAAGTAATCGGAAACATTCAATTCGTACCCTTCCAAAGCAAACTCTTCATGTGCCGAAGTCACGATAACCTTTGGGAATTGTTGCATCGTTTTTAATAGATCGAATCCTGAGAGTTTAGGCATATTGATATCCAGAAAAATCAAATCAATTTCGTGATTGTTCATTAGCTGCATAGCTTCAAATACATCATAGCAGTTACCTACTTTTTGCATGTAAGTTATGTTCACGCAATAACCCTCTATGATTCGATGCGCAATAGGTTCATCGTCGATGATGCAATATTTCATAGTATTTCGAGATTTAGCTGGACTTTGAAAATAGATTCTTTCTCATCAACAGATAATTGATGTTTATTAGGATATAAATAATCTAATCTTTTTTTCAAATTTTCTAATCCAATACCCTTGTTGTGATCCGATGCCATTCCTTCAAAACTATTTTCAATCGAAAAAAAGAGTTGCCTTCCTTGAGATCGCATTCTAAGATGAATGAAAGCATTTTCGCGCATTTTCTCTACACCATGCTTAAAGGCATTTTCCAATAAATTAATAAATAACAAAGGGGCAACTTTTAAACCTTCCTGAACCTCATGTGCGAATATAATTTCTACTTTTTTTTGATAGCGTATTTTGTGTAGTTCGATGTAGTTTTCGAGATAATTAATTTCATCCTTTAACAACACTAAATCTTCTTTCCCTTCGTAGATAGTGTATCGCATCATATCCGATAATTTTAAGACTAATTCCGGAGCTTTCTCAGATTTTTCTACTATTAAACCATACAGATTATTCAAGGTATTAAAGAAGAAATGAGGGTTGATTTGATTTTTGAGTAAGGCCAACTCTGCCTTTGCCTTATCCGCCTTTAGCGTTTTCAACCAACGCCATTGCTCATAAGCCCACAAGGCAGCGAATACTGGAATCGGAAGGATCATGAAAAGCACCAAACTCAGGCGATCATTTTGTGCGTGATCAGGTGTCGAAGTAAAAAAGAAAAAATTATAGGCGATAACCAATCCATATACAGAAAGAATGGCTATTCTATACTTTTTGAAAAATTCAGGTAAAACAAGGTAAGCAACCCCCAGCCAGAAAAGAATCAAAACAGGAACAGCAATAGGGTTATCCCAAATACCTGTATAATGTGGTATAATAAGCATAACAACGAGCAACCCTAGTACTGCCAATACCTTATATAAGGCCTTCTGATCTTTTTGAACAAAACTATTCATAATACAAACTTAGCATTATTGATACTCGTCTTACAATCTCTTTGACGAACACTATGGATTTTGGGTCGGACATACTATTTTTTTGGTCGAATCGTATTTGTCAGAGGTTCACATCAATGTGTGCCGTTTTTTAGCGTATACATCAAAATAATTTCAAACAGTCTTTCAATGAATTTAAGTTTGAATCAAATTATCAAACTATACATAATTATGAGAATTATCTGGAAGGTTTCAAAATGGATAGGCACAGGGATTGGATCGTTTTTACTATTGATCATTTTGATAGGTCTGTGCCTACGTATTTTTAGTTCCAAACCACAACCACCTGGTGAACTTGTTGATATTGGGAGATTCAAACTGCATATTAATAGCAAGGGAGCGAGAAACAATAAGCCAACGTTGGTCATTGAATCAGGAGCAGGAGCTCCAAGTGAATATTATTATTGGCTGGGAGAAGGTCTTAAAGATGGCATGCGAGTTGTGCGTTACGACAGAGCGGGTATAGGATATAGTGAAATGAGTAACGCTCCGCGAGACCCTGAAACTGTTGCACGTGAATTGCATACTTTATTGGAAAAGGCCGGTGAATCACCACCCTATATTATGGCCGGTCATTCCTATGGTGGACATTACATACGTGTGTTCAAACAGCTCTACCCAAACGAAGTGACCGCCTTGGTTTTTTTAGACTCAGGTCATCCCGATGAACACGAACGACTGAACATGCCGCCATCTCCTACTTGGTTAAACTCAATGTATTATGCAGGTGCTGTTTTAGGAGATTTAGGTGTCTTGGATTTACATACCAGAATAGTCAAACAATCCATACTTTGGGCTCCCGGGCTACCCGAAGAAGTTACCGACCGCTATCTGGATTACACTTTAAACGGAAAGTATCTTTGGGGTTATATGGAAGAAGAAAAATGGCATGATGATTTGGTGGAAATGTCTAGAAAAGCAATGGCATTTGATACTTTGCCCATTAGAGTATTCTCAGGGACGCATTGGAATAAAAAGACCCTTCGAAAATTGGGTTTAGACCCAAACAAAATAAAGGTTGGACGGATTAGAATGCAGGAAGAAATGGCAAGTATTTCAACGAATGGCAAGGTGCTTTTTCTTGACGGAGGTCATATTACCATTTTTAGCCTTAAGGAAAATGCTGATATTATTTGCAAAGAGATCATACAGCTTGTAGCTGAATTGGAATATTAATTTTCTTTGGCATAGTTAAACCCACGTTTATTGAGACTATCTAGAATAGTCTCAAAGTTCACTTAAATACCTAGGATAATTACATTCCTTGAAATTA
>LAZR01002054.1_pt1 | contig 12026 bp, 23 predicted proteins | sample 329461 | NCBI WGS metagenome assembly LAZR01 (sample SAMN03002196, study PRJNA259156) | marine sediment metagenome | biome: sea floor; feature: Hydrothermal impacted sediments; material: marine sediment; isolation source: Loki non-amplified sample from Loki's castle hydrothermal vent sediment ...
AGCGCCTGCTGTGATGCGAGATACCGCCGCGCCCTCGGGTCCGCGTGCTTGCTACGCTGGGTCATGCGCACGTATGGAACGATAGGGCCTTCGAGCCCCACGAGGCGGAACGCTAGCATCTGCGCCTCGCCCTCCCCGCCCACCGCCACGCTCGCCTCCCCACCATGTACGCGCCGATCACAAGGCCGATGGCCACCATGCCCACGGCGAACCACAGCAGGAACGCGGCGTCGCTGGCGAGGTCGATGCCGTCGAATAGGGGAGTCATGGCGTCACCACCTCCCCCTGCGGATACGCGAGCTCGCATCTCTCAGCTCGCCCTCTAGCCTGTAGACTTGCGTCCGGCCATCCTGCACATCGCATTCCAGGTCGCGGCTCCTCTGCCGTGCATTCTGAGCGTCCTGATGACGGTCCTACTTCACCCATCTGTCACCTCATCCTCTAGTTGCGGCATCGCCGCCACGGCATCAGCCACGTTGCCCAGGGCTTTGAGATGGCGCCGCAGTTCGTCGCGTTCAGACAATGCGGCGTCCCGCTCCGCTTCGACTTTTTCAAGGCGGGCATCTAGCCTCGCGATTTCCTCGCCGCTACTATGTAGCTGGCCCCCGAGGATGATTCGCCGCTGTCGCTCGTCCTCCCACTCGGCTTCGACAGTACGCAGGGTGGCGTCCCTACGTCCCGGATCGTCTACGCCAACCTGGCCCATGCGCTGGTCCTCTACTCGCCGCGCACGCTCGTCCTCTGTAAACGGCAGGTATTCCTCGCTCATCCCTCTACCTCCTTCGATCTGTCGGTCAGAACTCACGCCGCCGCGCGGCTTCGTCGCCGTCTCCGAAAGTCCGCTACTGGCAGGGCCAGCACTCGCACCCAACCACCCTCGACCTCTGCCCCATCCTGGAGACGCGATAGGATGCGCCGGTCAATGCGCCCCTCCGCTTTGGAGAGGGGAAAGTTGCTCGTGACCACCATCGGTAGCTGGGAGCGGTAACGGTGGTCGATGATCTGGAACAGCTTCTCGACGGTCCACTCGCTGCCCTTTTGTGTGCCCATGTCATCGATGATCAGGAGGCCCACATCTCTGAGGTTGGCGAATACCTGGTCGAATGCGCCGTCAGCATAGCTGGCCCGCAGCATATCCAGCATATCGGGAGCCGTCGCAGCGTACACAGCTACGTCCTGATGCAGAGCAGTTGCACCGATCGCGTGGGCAAGGTGAGTTTTCCCCGTACCCACATCTCCAATGAGCACAAGCCATCCCTCTAGCTTTTGGGCAAACGTTTCGCAAACCTCTTTCGCGTCAGCCAGCGCCTGGATAGCCAGCGTTCGGTCTCCGCCTGGTCGCACCGCACATTGGATAGGATCGAATGATATGAACGACCAGCGCTCCAGGGCTGCGGCGGACATGCCAGACCGCTTGCGGAGACGCTGTGCGCGGTCCTTGGCTACCGAGTCTCGGCGGCAGACACATGGAATCGCCTTCCCGAATAGCGGGTGGTGCGTCAACACATCGACACAAAAGAAGCCCGCGCCGTCGCAGCAGCAAACGCTATGTCGGCGGCTCTCCCTGGTCATCAGCATCGTCTCGCGGTCCGTCATTGTCCTCCCTCGCTTGTGCGAGCTCGTCCGAATAGGCTTGCCAGTCGAAATCATCCTCGACGTGGCTGTTGGCGGGTGAGGCCCTGGCTCTCCCGTTCCATTTCCCGGGCCGCACGCCCTGCTCAATACATCGGCGCAGCACGGCCTCGACCCAACGTGGCGAGGGACGTTTCCCGAGCTGCGCGGCTTCGACAAACGTCTCGGTCAATAGGTTTTTATTAGTCGTCAAATCCAGTATTGCGGTCCACTGCTCCGCTTGGTGCTGGCCGCCTATCAGGATGCCCGCTTTTGCGATGAGGTCGAAAAGATGCGCGGTAGCGGGATCCGCATTCGGCTCAGGACGCGATTCGGGGGGCGGCGGAGCTGCTGCTGGCGGGGATGCGTCTACTTCTACTTCTACATCTGAATCTATGTCTACATCTACATCTGGGCTGGACTTAGTCGTGAGTAGGTCGTGATTAGGTCGTGAGTAGGTCTCGCCTTGTTCACGTGGCGCGGGGTACAAGCTCTCAGCTTCCCGTGTCCGATCCCCCTGGTAGCGTGCGAACGACGGCACCCAAAAGTAAGAGCGCCCCCCGACTTGGTAGCGCTCAAGCATCTCGTGTGTTGCAATCCAGTCCATTGCTTGCTGGATCTGCTCTAGGGTGACGTCTAGCCGCAGAGGGAACACGTTGCTCCGCACCCATGCGGGACTATCCTGGCCGCGCCCTTCGCGGTCTAGAGCAATGGGCAGCAGCACCCATAAGAGCCGCGTGAAATCGTCGGGCATTTCATTGACGTCGAGGGATTCGCGGACTTTGACATGCAGCTTACGCCATTTCGGCATGCTCCCTCATTTCGCGGTGTACGTCTTTGTGGCACTGGGCGCAGAGCGTGATACCGTTGGCGACGTCGTAGCGACTCTCGGGGAACCCGGCCCATGGTAGGATGTGATGCGCGTGGAACTCGCCTTGTGTTGCTCCGCAAGCCTGGCAGAACCCCTCGTCGCGCTGGATGACGTTCCCTCGCCAGCAATGGTATGCTGCACTGGCTCGGCTCTCTGTCAACACCTGGGGCTTCTTTTGCCAGTCCGTCACATAGAGCTCGCCATCATCATAGACGTCTAGGTAGTGGAGGCGCACCAGGGCATTGATTTCGCCAGCCAAGTCCTCTTCAGAGATCCGCAGCTCCCATGCCATCGCTTGCAGAGAGGGCAGAATGTTTTTGTCCGAACCCTCTCGGCTTGCGAATAGCGAGAACTCGATAACGCGTCGCCATAGCCGATCGTCTAGCTTTGCGAACTCGGCGTCGTGCAGGATCTCGTGGTACAGCTTGAGCCAGTAGTTACTGGGCATACGCCCTCATTCCGTCTTGCGCACTGGCTTTGGAAGAATGTCTATGGGTTGCCCATCATCTCGTGATGCTGTACTCGCGTTCGCATTCCGCCAGTGCAATTGCCTGGAGATGTTGGACAGTGCCATCATCTGCTTCTCGTGATGCTCTGAGGCCGCGAGCCCGTTTGCGAGCAGCACCAACCCCACACCGACTAGACCCGCGATTGTGGCCAGGTTGCCCTGCATGAACACGAATGCGGTGACGAACGTCCCCAAGGCAAGCCCCAGAATTAAAAGAACCATTTCTCTTTCCTCCACACGCAAAAGCCCCGCCCGGTATCGCTGTCTGTCACAACAGGCGGCCTCTGGGCGGGGCAATATGCCGTATTCGATTCGCGCCGTCTGTTGTGACGCCCTCATTATGACAGATTGCCCCCGATGTGTCAAGAGGCATGGGACGGCGCCTCCATTCCAGTGCCTCGCGCACAAGATCGACCTTGGTAAGCGTCGGGTCTTGGCGTAGACGTTCTATCAATTTAGCGAACTCGCGCTCAAAGTCGATCTTCGGTGGCGCCATCTATCCCCCTGACACGCAAAAACACTCGCGTTGAGCATCGCTTGTGACTTCTGACAGTGCTGTGCTGAGGTACAGCATCGCCACAAGCCATGCTCATCGAGAGCGTTTCCCCTCAGCTAGCTATGGCCCCTGTCAAAGGCATTTGTCTATCCGTTCGCTATCCGATCTCTACCGCCACTTGAGCCCAGCCGCGACGCTGACTGCAAGCGGGCCTAGCCACAACGCGAGTCCGAACGACAACAGAACGATTCGCTTCATGTTCCCCCCTTCCCAGTAAACTTGAATCAGTTAAACAGCAGACGATTGACAACCAATACCATCATACGCGATCGCGCGCCGAAAGTCAAGGGGCATGGCCCGCCTCGCGGAGGGCCGCGTTCATCCAATTGCGGAACCTGACAATCCGCATAGAGCCGGGATCGCCCCTTACACCCACGAAGATGTCGGGCCAGTAATGTTTGTCCCACCACCACCGCTTGATCGCCAGTAGAACGCGCGCGCACTTGTTGTCCGCGACGGCCTGCCGGTACATGGGCAGCCAGAGACATATGGTGGCCTCGCATCTGTCTATCGCGTCTCGGCACTCAGCGTTGCATGTAAGCCCGATGCCAACGGGGCAGGGGAAGGCGTCGAGAGTGAGACGTTTGCGCGCGCGACGCTGTACTCGCGACGCCTCGCCGCTCACGATGGCACCTGGGCGGCGAGCACGCGACGGCCTTTGTCAGCGATGGCATAGTAGCGCTTCGGCCCGACACTTGTAGACCGGTCCACGTCGTAGGCGATATACCCAGCGTCATGCAGCAGGTCAAGCTCGTGCTTGGTCAACGTGTTGTGTCCATTCTCGATTGTGACAGTCTGGCCATCTCCTACGGTTGGGTCCCAGACGAGCATGCTGCCATCTGTCATATGGGACAGAATCCAGCGCTGATCGGAGTCAAGGGCGGGCTCCCGCTCCGCCTCTGGCGTTTGCACTACGAGTGCGCGGCGGCCGGCGTCGGTGATGGTGTACCACAACAGGCCGTCTTCCATACCGTCTACCACATTGGCAGGTTCATCCCCCGGCCCTATTAGGCGCGCGTCCCACAAAGACTTGATACTTTCCTCTTTGATAGATGCCACTGCTCCGTATAGTCCCGCGCGATCGTTTTTCAGCCACAACGCATCGCCATGGGCGAGGGCCCTGAGAATCTCTTTCTCGGCCCGATTCAGCACCGGCGCCTCGTCCGGGGCGGGCTGTTCGGCATTCACCGTCTTTGCCACCCTCAGCGTCAGTTCCAGGGTGGCGACGACTTTCTCGCACTTGTGGACAGCGTCATGGAAAGCCGCGATGTCGTCACCGCGAAACACGACTCTTCCTTCGCCATCCGTCTCGATCACTAGTAGGCGCTCGTTGCCCTCCTCATGGATAATGGTCGATACTGTCACAAACGGCGACACCGGCTCCGAAAACTCAACCCTGCGTTCCATCGTTCCCTCCTCTGCTATTCTAGACCCGCGGCGCGCGTGTCGCTCATCGGAACCCCTCGAACTCTGGCGAGTCGGTTAGCTCCGCCATCTCTTCTGCCGTCATCCACACGCGCCGAATCGTGAACGTCACCGCGTCGCTATCCTCTAGCTGCGCTTCTAGCTCATCTCCCAGTGCAGAGCTGATGTATGGTCCTGCGAGACTGGGGTACTCTACGATGAGCGAGTCCGCGCAGAACGATGCTGTGACCCGGAACATCTCGGTTTTGTCGCTCACGCTATCGCCTCCCAGGCTTCGGCCTTGATAGTGTAAGGCCCCGGAGCTGCCTGCTGCGTTCTGTCCGCGGCGTCCGCCAACCTGCGATTGCTCGCTGCTTTGGCCTCTGGCGTTGCACCGTCAAGCTCCGCCTCCACCACGTCGCGCAGGACCATGTACTCCTCATAGATGGGGCGCAGGGGGCAAAGCTCGGCGATCTTGCACTCGGGCGTTTCCTCTGACGAGCAAAAGTAGCTGATTGCATTCATGCCAACATCAATGCCCTCTGGCACGCAGGGGAGGTGGTCCAGCGTCTCTCGCCCGCGAATGGTGTGCCATTTGCTCACGTCGCCCTCCTCTCCCAATGCAAAAGCCCGCCGCGGGCAGTCACCGCGGCCACGCTTTCCATTCACGCCCATCGATCAGCAGCGGGACGCCAGGGCTGAATCCCGAATCTTGCTTGCCAAAGAACGCAATCCCGCGCTCATCGCACTGGCGTTTCAGATCGGCGGCCCAGGCCACATCGAACGGCCGGCGGTTGGGGCCCGATTCGGCGCCGCAGACGACCCACTCTGGTAGACGCCAGCCGTATTCCACCATCTCAGGGAACATCATGTCCATCGACTCGAGCATCGGCTCGACGCTCACCCATTTCGGCCCGCTTGCTGGGGCGTACGCGAGATGATCCCAGCGGTCCGCAAACCGTTCCTCATTCTCTGCTGTAATTCCAGGCCAGATGTTGCGGGGGAGCCTTCCTTCCGCCTGCTTCGCCCACGTCGAGATGATCTGCGCCATGCGGAACGCGCGCTTGGTAAGAAGCAGAAAGTCCACATGGCTCAGGCTGCACATGATGTCCAGCGCATCCATGATGAACTGGTCTGTGATCTCGTCGTGGAACAGGTCCCCCATGTCGACCACGAATGCGATCGGTCGTGAGCCTGGGCCTCGCACGTTGCCCTCAGTTGGGAACCTCATACAATGGAACTTCGCCAGCTTCTCGGGATACATCTTGACCTGGCTAAAGTCGTTGCCCCATCGTTCGTACAGGGCCCGCGCATAGCAGTTCTGGCAACCCTCGGACTCTGGCGTGCAGCCCAGTACGAAGTTGAGATTGCCACCCGAGTAGTCACACCATGAAATCTTGCTACGATCCATCCGTCCTCTCCTCTCTAGATCTAGCCAAGTAGTCTCTCAGTTCCGTCAGAGTCTCCACGAGCTTACCGTTCACCGACAGGAGCCTCTGCTGAAAGTCGATCATCTCAAGCAAGAGCTTGGTCAAGCCTGCTTGGGTAGCTTTTGGCTTGGGATCGTCTGACGTAGCCCCATCAGCAAGGCCCTGCGCGTAGTCGGCAAGGTCGATTTCGGACATGCTCTCGTTGATGTCGTCAAGCATCGGATTTCCTCCACACACAGAGAACCCCGAGGCTTGTCGCCGGTTTTGTTTCCACACATCACCTGCGCCTCGGGGCTGACTGACTATTATGGGGCGACTGTGACTCTGTGTGGAAACTGCTACCCCATCATAAACGATTTTGCCCCGCATGTCAAGCATCCAGCCTCTCCTAGAATCTACGCGGTCTCGACAACAACAGCACAGTGAGCATTCCCAGGATGTAGGCCACCAACAGACGAATCGTCATTTCGGAGTTCATGGGTTCACAGCTTCGCCGCCTTCTCTGGCGTCATATCCCCCAACACGGCGGCGCGCAGCTTGCGCATGTCGTTGCGCAGCTTGATGTGGGCGCGGTAGACGGGGGCCAGGTCACAGACATCAGCGACGATACACATATCGTCGCACCGCGAATCTAGGTCACGGCTCGGGCATGGAAAGGCTAAGAGCTCGTCGCGCGTGGGGGTGTCAGTTGTCATGGCATCCTCCAGTGTGGTTGAATAGCGGACTGTCAGCCACGATGCGCCGGCGCGCCATGTCGGCGTAAGCCTCTGAGAGTTCGTGCCCGATCGCGTTACGGCCATGGCGCAGGGCAACCATGGGAGTGGTTCCAGCGCCCGAGAATGGATCCAACACCACCGCGGGCACCGTTGGCCAGTTCGCTTCGCCGTCAGGATGCGCCGCTAGATCGATCCACGGCCCGTCGCCGTCAAGGCCGGGGCAGTCGCAGCCGGGACGAAAGCCGAGGGCTTTGGTCACATGCCGCTCGCCATGTTGTGCGCGGCCGTTGCCATGCACCGCTGTCTTGCCAGTATCGAAGCGGCTGCCATTGGCGCTGGGGTCTACCTGGTCAGTGCGGACGGTCTCGCGCACCCACCCCTTCCCGCACACCGCGCAGCACTTCGTCGGCGACGTGAGGATCATGGGCTCGATGAGCTTGGGGGGAAATGTCGCAAAGTGCGCGCCGGGGAAGGCCGACGTCGGGATGGTCCACACGGTGCGTCGATTGCGGCCGGCGGGGTTATAGCCAGGCGATTCGCCGGACGGCTTGAACGTCTTGATGCCTACAGCGTTTCGCGTACCGTACCCGTGTGCATAATGCTTTTGGATACGCCCCGGCTCTGCATGTGGTTCTCTGATTGCATCGTTGTCATAAAAGTACCGCGCCGCCTTCGTCAACAAAAACACCGTCTCGTGCGCCTTGGTGGGCCGGTCGCGCACGCTCTCGGGCATGGGGTTCGGCTTGTGCCATATGATCTCGCTGCGCAACCACCACCCATCGGCCTGTAGCGCGAACGCGAGACGCCAGGGCATGCCGCATAGGTCCTTGGGCTTGAGGCCGGGAACCGTTTGATGAGTGACCGTCACGTGCTTGCTGCTTTCCCGTCCACCCAACTTTGTGCCCTCCCAATCATTCGGGGGCTGGCACACGTTGCGGGGCTTGCCCTGGCGCGTGAATAGATGTGTTGCGTAATTATCCCCCATGTTCACCCAGCACGTCGCGTCCTTGCGCATCACCCTTCGTACTTCTCTGAACACCTCGACCATGTGCGCGATGTAGAGCTCGGGCGTGTTTTCGAGTCCTAATGACCCGAGCCACGCACCGCACTTGGCGCAGAATTGGCCGCTTCCACTGTGGCTGTGATTCACGGTGCTGGCCTTGTTGCCACCGCCGCATCCCAATCGCTCGCCAAGCGCCTCCAAGTGTTGTTCGTCACGCTTGCGGCCGGGCTGTTCCTCTCCCCACGCATGCTCGCATAGTGCCGAATCATCACCCGTCTCTGCCCGGTATGCAAGCGTGTCAGCATGCTCCCATACCAGCGGGGAAGTGTTATAGCAGCGCAATCCCCAATATGGTGGACTGGTTATTGCGATGTGCACTGACTCCGCCGCCATCCCGCGCAGCAGCTCACGACAGTCGCCCTGGTCGATGCGCCATGTCACCGTTGCACCCACGCCACGGCCTGCCACACGATGCCCGCGCCCGCTATCACAGCTACGATGGCGGCATAGACAAACACCCACATGCGGCCCTCATCCTCGCGGCGGCCGGGGTCATCCCGGCAAGGCATTGTCGGGCTCCCAAGCGCTTGGTCGCGGAGGAACAGCGAGCCTAAACCACCATCCCACATCCTTAATTGGTGTTCGGTCTGACCAGCGAGCCGACCAGTGGCAGAAGCCCTGCTTTGGTGAAAAACCCGCCATGTAGCAACGTCCTTCTCGTGTGTATACCCATGCCACGATCGTGCACTTGGGAAGGCCCTCTTTGACGTCGATCCATTCACTCGCCATCGTCACCCTCCTCGCTCTTTTCCCTCAGATCCTTGCCGCAGATGGGGCAATAGTTGAGCAGCAGGAACTTGCTGCCCGCGCTGCTCCGCCGTCGCGTTTTCGTTTGGCATTGCAGCTCCACGCCCCACGGGGTCGCTATGAGCGCTTCCGTCTGCATGGTGAAACTGATACGCTGCTCAAATGGGAGCTTGTAGCCCTGCTCTCGTAGACTCGCCAAACACTCACACATCGTCTCCCTCCTCACGCCCGTTCCGGTAGTAGTCCCTCAACTCTTCCAGCCTCGTCACCTCGGCGAAACCCCGTGACGCCAGCTCCCAAGCGCCTTGTTCGACCATCGCTTCGGCGTAGGCCCGCGCCGCCTCAATTTCCTCAGTTGTCAGAGCAATCAGCGCGGCGTTGAGCCGCGGCGTCACGTGCGGCGGGCGAGGGCGCTGTGCGCGGTCGTAGAGGGCGCGGGCGGCGGCGGCGGTCATGTAACCGGGCATGGGCTACTCCTCGTCGGACTCAGGTGTTTCAGCCTCTTCCGCGTCAATCTTGGCTTGTGCCCCAGCTACCACATCGGCCAACATGGCTTCGGTCGTGGGGCCGATCTGAAAGATTGCCGGGTCATCACTCTCGATTACCAGCGTTTTCTCAGCCAGGTGCCATAGGAATAGGCGCTCTTGGCTGCCCTCACGATAATCTCAACTCTCACGTCTCTCTCCTCTCGTGTGCTTCGGCTTCCGCGTCGTCTTCCCGGTTCGCTTCCTCTTGCTCGGCGGCTTCGCGTGTCTCCGTCAGCCACGATGACAGGTCCTTCGCCAACGCCCCGCGCGGCTCTAGCGTGACCGAAGCCAATCTGGAGGGTATGCCGCCAGTCTTGACCTGTGCATTGAATGTGGGCGCATGGACCCTCAACACGTGCGGCATGTTTTCCATAGCCCACGCTTTGACATCTTCTGGGCTCGCATTCGTTACTACTGTCTTGGTCATACGGATCGACACGCCTTCGGCGGGGCGCTCGTTGCCGGTACGCCTGAAAGCAACGGCTGTCTGTGCGCGGGCCTGCGCCTCCCAATGCGACACCACACCTCGTAGAGCAGCAACATCCTCTTCCGTTGCCCGTAGCTCTTTGCCATCCTCTGTCTCGTCAATGCGCGCTTGCAACTCGTCCATCCAGGCGCTCGCCTGCTCATGATTCGCCCTGCCCAACGCTACCTCGCGCAATGTGATCTCTAGCTGTCCCATGATGCTCTCCTCTCTATGCTTCCAGCGGTGGGCCGCTCTTTTGCCGTCGCGGCCCTCAAACGGCGGGGGATGCTGTGTGTGTTGGGGCTTTAGTTGGTGCCCCGCATGTGATCCTCCTCTCGCTCTGTGTTTGCCTTGCCCACAGCGCTCCGTTCTGGTCGGTTGTTGGTCCCGAAAACTCATAGGGCTGGACTGTTAAGGCCTTCGGGATATGCGCATCGCAAGGCCTGGCCAGGTCATCCCCCGCTGGCTCGTCCGTTTACGGTGTCCTACCATCACGGCGGGGGTGCGTGGCTCATACTTGGTTATGAAGCGCCTGAGCAGGCCGCTTTTCCATCTATCCTATACGGCCAGCTCTCCCTGCTGCTGGACGGTCGTGTCCTGTGCCTTTGCCCATTTGTCGATGGCGGCCTTGGCGTCGTCTACCGTCATGTCGGACTTGTAGACGGCGTTGACGCCCAGGGCTGCCCAGATGCCTTGGAGGCCGATCGCGCACTTGTTAATGCCATAGTCCAGAATGTCAAGGATCGCCCGCGCTGTGTTCTGCGACCCTTCATAATCTTTCATCGACTCGACTCCGAACTCCTGATGCACGTCCTCGCTGGACAGATTCAGCTCGTTGGCTTTGGCCCAGAAGCTCTTGCACATATTCTCTGACCACGTGGCCCAGCCGACGGCCGCGGGCGCGCCGTTGTCGTCCGCGGCCTTTGTCGATCGCCGCGTGCTGTCCGCTGGCGGGGCGCCGTTGCGTTTCTGCTCGTCAGTCTGCGTGGGAGGCTCGGGCTTGGTCACGACAACGGTCTGTCCATCCGCATCAATCGTCACGCTGTCGGGGTCGATCTCCTCTGGCGTGTACATCTTGCCCAGCACATCGGGCGCGAACTTGCGCGCACCGGCAGAAAAGCAGCGGTTGTACATCATGTCCTTGGGATATTTCGCCCATGTGTTTGTACCCCAAAGACTCGCCTTTACAGCGTCCTCTTTCATGAACGAGTGCGTGTAGCTCATGCCGGGCCGCATGAACGTGATCACGCAGCCCTCCATGTCTAACTGATCGATGTTGTAGGTCATGCCAGCCTGCAACAGCATGGCTGCCATATGCTCTGTGCTGATCGTCGGCTTGCCGTTGACGATGTAGATGGCCCGGAACGCCTGCATGGGCGGGATGCCCAGCTCGCGGCCAGTGAGGATAATTGCCGCCGCCGCCTCTGGCGTCCTGATGCCTTTGGGCAGAATCCCCGATGCCACCAGCATGGCCGCCTGTGCCATCAGTCCCTCAAGGGTCATTGGCGTCAAGGCCTCGTCACGGATCATCGGAACGTTGCTGCTACTCATCGTTGTCCTCCTCTGTCGTCTGTGTCGCCACCTGCGGGAACTGCTCGCGCACGCGCCGCATGAATGCGCTGATTGTGGCGTGGAGTTTGCCATGGCGCCGCTCAAAGATTAGCCGTTTGTTTTCGGTGGCTGTCTCTAGTGCGTCGATCCTGTGCTCCAGCTCAATCGCGCGTGCTTGTATCCTCTGGTCCAGCGCGTCGTCGCCGTTGATGCGTTTCCGCGTCAGCTCGTCTAGCCAGCCCCGCATCTGCCGGTATATGTCACTATTGATGGAGCGCTGCCTGCCGCGCCATTCCTGCGCCACGTCCTCCAGCTTTGCCACCCGCATCCCCAGGTTGCTCACGCCGTCGGCGCGCTCCTGGACCCAGCCGCGCAGCTCCTCGATAGCGGCGCGCTGGCCGGTGATGATGGCGTCCTGCTCGTCAATCCTGCGCCTGAGCACTCCGCGCAAGCCGCTCCCCGTCTTTCTAAGCCGCACGAGCTCATCATAGATCGCCTCATGTCCCGGATACATCGCTCGCCTCCGCCGTCAGCTTCAGCCCACGCTTCTCGAATGCCTCATCGATGCAGACTCGC
>LAZR01002055.1_pt1 | contig 12025 bp, 9 predicted proteins | sample 329461 | NCBI WGS metagenome assembly LAZR01 (sample SAMN03002196, study PRJNA259156) | marine sediment metagenome | biome: sea floor; feature: Hydrothermal impacted sediments; material: marine sediment; isolation source: Loki non-amplified sample from Loki's castle hydrothermal vent sediment ...
AATTGGCACTACTGAAATTTTATGCGCAATAGCCATTTTAAAAGCTCCATCCTTAAATGTATCCAGTAAAACGTTTTCATCGTCGGGTACTCCGCCTTCGGGAAAAATGCAGATACTAAGCCCTTGGTTCAAACGTTTTTGCGCCCGACGATAGACTCCCGTTCGGCTTCTGGTATCCTCCCTATCTACTAAGATACAGACGCGTTTATAAAAAAATCCGAATAGAGGAATTTTAACAAGTTCTTTCTTTCCAACAAAAACAAAAGGATTTTTGCTGATATAAAGCATCAACATAATATCCAACATACTAGTGTGATTGGCAACCAACATATAGCTTTTTTTACGCTCCATTCGCTGCTCCCTTTTAATTTTTGGCGGACAACCCATTCCATATAGAATGGGGGTTGCCCAAAGATTTCGGGCCATCCAGAAGAATTGGGGATACCATTTCTCTCCTAGTGTGGCCAATACTAAAAAAGGGAAGAAGATAATTATGGGGAGGGTTACCAGAATGTAGAACCAGATTCGATAAATGGTGTAACCTATTTTATTGAGAAATTCTATCATCGATTAGAGGTAATGATTTCAATAGATACTACCGTTTTTCTATATTTGACTTTCGATTTGGTCATACCGACCTTCAACAAATTAAGGTTTAGAAAAGCAGATTCGTGCAAATTAGCATAATTCGGTTCTATCGGAGTTCAGAATTGCGCGAAATTGAGCCAAAACCTCCAATATTTTAAAAATGGCAAGAATTTTAACAGGCATACAGAGTACGGGCACCCCGCATTTAGGCAATATTTTAGGGGCGATTATGCCAGCAATTGAAATGGCACAAAATCCGGAAAACGAATCTTTTCTCTTTATTGCGGATATGCATTCGCTCACACAGATTAAAAATGCCGATGAGCTACGACAGAACACCTATGCCATCGCCTCTGCCTGGCTCGCATTCGGACTTGATATTGAGAAAACGGTTTTTTATCGCCAAAGCGATGTATCACAAGTAACCGAACTGGCATGGTACTTAAGTTGTTTTTTCCCCTATCAACGTTTGACCCTTGCCCATTCTTTTAAAGACAAGTCTGATCGGCTTGGTGACGTAAATGCAGGGCTTTTTAGCTATCCCATGTTGATGGCTGCCGATATTCTCTTATACGACGCGAATATAGTACCTGTGGGCAAAGATCAGTTGCAACATATAGAAATGACCCGTGATGTGGCATCCCGGTTTCATGCGCAGATGGGAGAAACATTCGTGATTCCAGAAGGTAAGGTTCAAGAAGAAACTAAGTATGTGCCCGGCACCGATGGAGAAAAGATGAGCAAAAGCCGGGGTAACCTGATCAATCTTTTTCAACCGGATAAGAAGTTGCGCAAACAGATTATGGGCATTGCAACAGACAGCACTCCGATGGAAGACCCAAAGGACCCTTCTAACGATACTATATTTGCGCTATATAAACTTCTGGCATCAGTAGAGCAGATCGAAGAAATGAGTGCCAACTACCTCGCAGGAAATTACGGATATGGTCACGCCAAACAGGCGCTCTACGAAGTTGTTGTCCAGAAATTCGATATTGCCCGTGAGAAGTATGACTATTATAATAATCATCACGATGAGGTTGACGAAGCGCTTTCAATCGGTGCCGCAAAGGCAAAGAAGGTAGCGAACGGAGTTCTGGAAAGGGTTAGGGAGAAGTTGGGGTATTGAATCAAAACGAGACCAACTATTCAGTTTGTTTTTGCTAAGCGCTTTAGCACTGTATTTTGTTATCAGTTGGATTTTCGGAAGTTTTTCATCGATGAACTACCGATTCGCGCCTCTCTCATCAATAAACGGAAATCCAACAGACTGCTCGGTCTGTCATTGGGTTTTGTCTATTGACAGAAAAACGAAACGTATAAAGACAGTATGAAACTGAATATTGAGAATTCGCAAGATTTTTTTGAAGACATTTAAGGGATTTCGGCCCAACGAGTTCTAATATCCCTAAGCTATTAAAGGGCTTCGAACAACTTTCCCGGTAACGGCCTAACCACTCCTTTCATTTCCATATTCAACAAGGTAGAAGATACTTTGAAAATCGGTAATCGGCATTCCAAGGCAATACTGTCCAATTGCTGTTTTCCGTTTTCAAATAAATAATCGTAAATGGATTGTTCGGTTTCGTCTAGCTCGACGAAAAGCTGTTTTTGCACACTTGGCGTCTTTTTTTCCTTGACATCCCAATTCAATAGATAAACCAAGTCGGCAGCGGAGGTCATCATATGTGCTTTTTGCTGTTTAATAAGGTTATTGCATCCGGTACTGTACGTGTCTCCGGTTCGACCTGGCACGGCAAAGACATCTCGGTTGTAGCTGTTCGCGATATCTGCGGTAACTAAGCTGCCCCCTTTTTCAGCAGATTCTACCACGATGGTTGCTTCACTCATACCAGCAATAATGCGATTACGTTTTAAAAAATGTTCACGTTCAGGCTGGCTGGTACTCCAAAATTCAGTGAAAAATCCACCGTTTTTCTCTACCTCTTTGATATATTTCGCATGTGTTTTCGGATACATTTGGTTGAGCCCGTGTGCAAGGCATCCAATCGTCTGTAGGCCGTGTTTGACAGCTAGCTTTTGAATGGTAATATCTACACCATAAGCAAATCCGCTCACGATAATCGGGTTTAATAGCGCAATATCTTCTATAAATTTCTCGCAGAACGCAGTTCCATAGCTGGTAATCTTCCGAGTGCCAACAACGCTTATAATTTTTCTTCCCGTAAGATCAATATTCCCACGCTTAAAAAGTAGAATTGGGCTATCCGTACAATGTTTTAATAATTTGGGGTGATTGGCATCCTCAAAATAGGTGTACTCGATATTGTTCTTTTGGATGTAAGCAAGCTCCTCTTCAGCGGCTTTGCGGTGTTTTTCGTCATAAAGACCACGTAAGGTGAAAGATCCGATGCCCTCAATCTTTAAAAGATGGTCACGTTTATCTGAGAAAACAGCTGCGGGACTTCCACAATACGATATCAATTTTTTGGCCGAGACATCGCCAATATTCGCAACGTTCTGCAATCGTAATACCGCAATCATTTCATTTTCATCCATCTAAAAAGTCATCAAAGTTATTCACAAAACATATCAAATATAATGTTAATAAAAAGTACGATGGTGACTGGCATCCCCCTTTATATTTTCTAATATTTGTCTATCATGGCGTTAGAACACTACATTTCAGAATTACTATACCGATACAACTGTGTCGTTGTTCCCGGTTTCGGAGCATTTTTGACTCAGGCGAGCTCGGCAATCATCCACGAAGAAACACATACCTTATATCCTCCTTCAAAGACCGTATCCTTCAATCAACAGCTATTATCCAATGACGGGTTGTTAGTTTCATATGTGGCTGAAGCCCAAAAGATTTCTTTCGACGATATGTTTAAACAAGTTGAAGAAGAGGTCGCCGATTGGAAACTTCGACTTAGTAAAGGCGAAAGATTAACATTGGCCGACATTGGAGAGCTTTGGTCCAGTTCAGAGAACAAAATACAGTTTCAGCCCTCAGGAAAAGCTAATTATTTGACCTCATCTTACGGTATGTCATCATTTGTCGCCCAACCTGTCTCTCGAGAGGTGATGAAAGAAGAAGTAAAGGTTTTAGAGGAAAAAACACCTATTGCCTTCACACCAGAAAAACGGAACACAGTAGCTGCCCGGCCGTACGTGAGATATGCCGCTGTAGTTTTGTTGGCTCTGACCACCGGATTTGGGGGCTACCAATTTTATAAGGCAGATCAAAACAACCAACAGCTCGTTCGTGAAGAGGCGCACCAACAGGTTTCCAAACGTATTCAAGAAGCTACTTTTTTTGATTCGGATCCGCTAGAATTACCAACAATTACCCTAAAAACCACAAAGAAAGCGGCCATTGAAAATTCGGACAAAAAGATTCATCATATTATCGCTGGGGCTTTTCGATACAAAACCAATGCAGATAAGAAAATTTCACAACTGACAGCCTTAGGTTTTCATCCATCTTACATTGGTACGAATCCTTTCGGATTACACATGGTAGCTTACGACAGCTTCTCCGATGCAGGTCGTGCTCTTCAAGCCCTTCGTGAAATCAAGGTTTCACAAAAAGATGCTTGGCTAAAATCTACGCATTAAAAGACCGGGCAATAGAGTTATCCTATTTTATTTCGCCCACTTCCATGCAAATTTTAAAGCTTTTCGTTTGCAATCAAACGAATTTTTGTTGAACGAAAAGCGCTACAATCAATCAATATCCATTTATCCCTTAAACAGCTTTTGAAAGTTTTTTAGAATTCCTCCAAATAAAGATAGGAAAGCTTTGTAAAGTTTGTTAAACAGGCGCCTATGCCCTAATTTTGTAGACATTCAAAATCTGGATGTTACCTTATATCCATAATTCCAAGCTACTATAATGAGCGGATTGATAAAATCTTCAATAGCCCGAAAAGTCGTCATGGCTTTGTCCGGACTTTTTCTTGTTTTCTTTTTGGCACAGCACTTTACCATTAACGTTACCTCGGTGCTGGCTCCCGAAACCTTTAACGAATGGTCCCATTTCATGGGGTACAATGGGTTGGTGCAATTTATTTTGCAACCGATTCTGATTGCCGGGGTTATCGTACATTTTGTGATGGGTATTGTTCTCGAGTTACAGAACAATAAAGCACGGGCGATAAAATACAAGAAATACAACGGCAGCTCCAATGCTTCGTGGGTTTCTCGTAACATGATTATTACCGGGGCGGTCGTTTTGGCTTTCCTTGGATTACATTTTTATGATTTTTGGCTTCCTGAAATGAACTATAAATACATAGAGGGCAACCCAGCGGAGGCTTCAAGATATCTTGAGGAAACGGTACATAAATTCGAGTCCTTACCAAGAACCTTGATTTACGTCGGCGCCTTTATACTGCTTTCTTTGCATTTGTGGCATGGTTTTGCATCGTCATTCCAGACAATGGGTGTCAATAATAAGTATTCGGCCGCTATTTCCGGATTCACAAAAATATACGCGGTTGCGATTCCCGCAGGATTCATATTTATCGCACTCTATCATCATTTTAACCCAATAACACATTAGATTTATGGGCATATTGGATTCTAAAGTTCCATCAGGGCCATTGGCCGATAAATGGACAAATCATAAGAACGAAATTAATCTGGTCAATCCAGCGAACAAACGAAATATCGACGTTATTGTTGTCGGTACTGGACTTGCAGGTGGTTCTGCCGCGGCAACCCTTGCCGAATTGGGATATAATGTTAAAACGTTTTGCTACCAAGACTCACCTCGACGTGCACACTCGATTGCGGCACAAGGTGGTATTAATGCGGCAAAAAATTATCAAGGAGATGGTGACAGTGCGTATCGTCTATTTTACGATACGGTAAAAGGGGGTGACTACCGTTCTCGGGAGGCTAACGTTTACCGTCTCGCAGAAGAATCGAGTAATATCATTGACCAATGCGTTGCCCAAGGGGTCCCTTTCGCCCGAGAATACGGTGGATTATTGGATAACCGTTCGTTCGGAGGCGTTCTCGTATCCCGTACATTTTATGCCAAAGGTCAGACCGGACAGCAGTTATTGTTGGGCTGTTATGCCGCCATGAACCGACAAATCAATCGTGGAAAAATCAAGCCTTTTAACCGTCATGAAATGATGGATTTGGTTTTGGTAGATGGAAAAGCTAGAGGTATTATTGCTCGCGACCTAGTTACAGGTGAAATTGAACGACATTCGGCACATGCTGTAGTGCTGGCCAGTGGTGGTTATGGAAACGTATTTTATTTATCTACAAATGCCATGGGAAGTAATGTCATGGCCGCATGGCGTGCTCATCGAAGGGGTGCTTTCTTTGCAAACCCCTGTTTTACCCAAATACATCCGACCTGTATCCCCGTTTCGGGAGACCATCAATCTAAATTAACTTTGATGTCAGAATCTTTGCGAAACGATGGCCGAATTTGGGTGCCTGCGCGTAAAGAAGATGCTGACGATATTCGTTCCGGGAAATTAAAGCCTACACAACTTAAAGAAGAGGATCGTGATTATTATCTAGAACGCCGATATCCTGCCTTTGGTAATTTGGTGCCTAGGGATGTTGCTTCACGTGCGGCCAAAGAACGTTGTGATGCCGGTTTTGGGGTTAATAAAACAGGTGAGGCCGTTTATCTTGATTTTGCAGCTGCCATTCAGCGTTACGGTAAAGAAGAAGCTCTGACGCACGGTATGAAAGACCCCGACGAGAGTACTATTACCAAACTAGGTAAAGACGTGGTCGAATCAAAGTATGGCAACCTTTTTCAGATGTATGAGAAAATCGTCGATGAGAATCCGTATGAAACGCCAATGATGATTTATCCTGCCGTTCACTATACCATGGGAGGACTTTGGGTCGATTACAATCTGCAGACTACTATCGAAGGCTGTTATAGTGTAGGTGAAGCGAACTTCAGTGACCACGGTGCAAACCGATTAGGTGCATCTGCTTTGATGCAAGGTTTAGCCGATGGGTACTTCGTGCTTCCTTATACCATTGGGGACTACTTGTCAAATGATATTCGAACAGGTAAAATTGATACGGATTCCCCTGAATTTGATCAGGCCGAAAAAGAAGTGCGTAATCGAATTGAAAAACTGATGTCAGCCGGTGGAAAGCACTCCGTCGATTATTATCACAAAAAACTCGGATTGATCATGTGGAATAAATGCGGTATGAGCCGAAATGGCGAGGAGTTGCAGGAAGCCATTGACGAGATTGCAGCGCTACGTGCCGATTTTTGGGCGAACGTAAAAATTCCTGGAGAAGGAGATGCGATGAATTCCGAGCTTGAAAAAGCGGGAAGGGTAGCCGATTTCTTAGAACTGGGGGAACTTTTTGCAAAGGATGCATTAACCAGAAATGAATCTTGTGGAGGTCATTTCCGTGAAGAATATCAAACCAAGGAAGGCGAGGCTCTTCGCGATGATGAAAACTTCAAATTTGTTTCTGCATGGGAATACAAAGGGGAACCAAAAGATGCGGTTTTACACAAAGAAGATTTGAAGTATGAGAATATTGAATTGAAGACCCGCTCCTATAAATAAAAAGCTATGAAGTTAAACTTGAAAATTTGGCGTCAAAAAAATGCCAAGTCCAAAGGAGAAATGAAAGATTATCCTATCAAAGGTATTGAAGGTGATATGTCTTTTCTGGAAATGCTGGATGTACTGAACGAAGAACTTATAAATAAAGGAGAAGAGCCGGTACAGTTTGACCATGATTGCCGTGAAGGTATTTGTGGTTCCTGTTCGTTGCAGATCAATGGTGAACCTCATGGCCCTGATCGATTGGTGACCACTTGTCAATTACATATGCGAAAGTTCAACGATGGTGATACCATCGTTATCGAGCCTTTTAGGGCGACGGCTTTCCCAGTAATTAAAGATTTAGTAATCGATCGTAGTGCTTTTGATAGAATTCAGCAGGTCGGCGGCTATATTTCGGTAAATACTTCGGGGAACACCGTTGATGCCAACGCTACGCCTATTGAAAAAGAAAACGCTGACGATTCTTTTTACGCCGCTACATGTATCGGTTGTGGTGCTTGTGTTGCTGCCTGTAAGAACGCCAGTGCGATGTTGTTTACTTCTGCAAAAGTATCTCAGTTCGCTCTACTGCCTCAGGGTAAAGTCGAAGCGACCGAACGTGTACAGAGTATGGTACGACAAATGGATCTTGAAGGTTTTGGTAACTGTACGAATACCGGTGCTTGTGAGGTAGAGTGCCCTAAAGGAATTTCGTTGGAGAACATCGCAAGAATGAACCGCGAATATCTGTCCGCTAATTTAAAAGGATAGGTCTTACATAATTTACTATATCCTGGCTATTTCAGAAATATCCAAAACAAATATAAAGTCCCAAACGAAATATAGCGTTTGGGATTTTTTCTTGGCTTTTACTTAACAGCATTTTTTTTTGGGGATGCTTATTTTTAAACTATGCCGAAGAATTATTCCGAAGAACGTATAAAAGTCCCACGCTTTAACGAAGCATCAGGATTTTATACTACCCCAAAGCGCTCAAAGATTATGAGTAAAATTCGGGGCAAAAATACAAAGCCTGAACTTGCTTTTCGAAAAGCTTTGTATGCATCAGGCTACCGCTACCGGATAGACTATAAAAAGTTGATAGGTAAGCCTGATATTCTTTTAAAAAAATATAAGACTGCTGTTTTTATAGATGGCGAATATTGGCACGGCCACAATTGGGCAGAAAGAAAGCCAAAAGTAAAGACCAACCGCGAATTCTGGATTGCAAAGATAGAGCGTAATATGCAACGCGATGGTGAAGTCAATACAGAACTAAAGCGTTTAGGCTATACCGTTTTCAGATTTTGGGAATCGGAAATTAAGAAAGAGCTCGATACCTGTCTTCAAAAAGTTATTGCACATTTAGATTCGGTTCAGGTGCGATAGTCTAAGGTAGGTCGCAGAATAATAGTGAGCATCATTCAAAAATGAGGTATAATAAAAATTGCGAGATAACTTAATATTTTGTTAATTTACAGTCAATTAACCAACTTTAGTTTTAGGCCCCGAAAGTTTTTAAAACCTTCGGGGTCTTTACGTTCTTAAGGCTCTCATTAATTCTTATTTTTGGGATCAATCTATTTAATTATGAAATACGAACAGATTCCGAACTCCCTATTTAAAAAGAACCGAAAGAAGTTTATGGCTCAGATGAAGCCCAATAGTCTTGCGGTCTTTAACTCCAACGATATTTATCCAATTAGTGCCGATAGCGTTTTACCTTTTGAGCAACACCGCGATATTTTCTACCTAAGTGGTGCCGATCAGGAAGAAACCATACTTGTGCTTTTTCCAGATGCTTTAAACGAAAAACATCGAGAAATTCTATTTGTACGTGAAACCAACGACCATATCGCCGTTTGGGAAGGTGAAAAACTAACAAAAGAAAAAGCTACCGAGGTAACGGGGATTCATACAATATATTGGTTAAAAGATTTTGATACCGTGTTTTTTGACTTGATGACGGAAACAGAAACGATTTACTATAATACCAATGAGCATTATCGCCAAGCTGTGGAAACACAGACTCGAGAGGCTCGCTTTATCGAAACATATAGACAAAAATTTCCGGCACATCAAGTGGCCAAGAGTAATCCGATTTTGCAGGAAATAAGAGGCGTAAAGGAACCTGAAGAAATAGCATTGATGCAAACGGCCTGCGAGATCACTGAAAAAGGCTTCCGACGGGTTTTAGCTTTTGTAAAGCCTGGTGTTTGGGAGTATGAAATTGAAGCCGAACTAGTGCATCAATTTGTCCGTAATCGCTCTAAGGGATTTGCTTATCCACCTATTATCGCTGCAGGAAATAATGCGAACGTGCTACATTATTTAGAAAATAATAAGCAGTGCCAAGATGGCGATATGATTTTAATGGATACCGCTGCGGAATATGCCAATTACTCCAGCGACCTCACACGTACAATCCCAGTGAATGGAAAATTCACAAAGCGCCAAAAGGAAGTCTACGAAGCAGTTCTTCGTGTTAAGAATGAGGCGACAAAATTGCTCGTTCCTGCTACCCTATGGGCACAATATCACAAAGAATGTGGTAAACTCATGACCTCTGAATTATTAGGTCTTGGATTATTGGACAAAGCGGATATTCAAAACCAGACCGAGGCCAAACCGGCCTATAAAAAATACTTTATGCATGGCACGAGCCATCATATCGGTCTTAACACTCACGATTATGGCGCATTAAAAACACCTATGAAGGCCAATATGGTCTTTACCGTTGAGCCTGGTATTTATATTCCCCAAGAAAAAATGGGAATTCGGTTGGAAGATGATGTGGTAATTCAGCCCAATGGAGAACCTTTTAATTTAATGGCCGATATTCCGATTGAAGTCGGGGAAATCGAAGAGTTGATGAATGCCTAATATTCAAATGCCAATATCAGAAGCGCATTTAAATTCATAGAAGTATATTGGAGGTTAACAGTATTTGTGCAAAATGTACTTAATGAGGATTACCTTATAACGCAGCTGATAGCGTTACGGTTTGAAGCGAGTGGGTTTTTCAAAAATAAATGTGGCATTGGCAACTATAAAAATAGCAGCTGCCGGCAACACCCACCCCATACTAAAACGACTCAATGGAATGTAGTTTTGTATTCCCATAATAGCGTCCCGTAGCCCAATACTCCCTAAAAAATCGGGAATGCTAAATAGTATAGTTGTAATTACCACGGCTTTAAAAACGCTGTTAGAAGCAAACCGTTCCGGCACTACATTTAACAAGATTAAAGCAATAGTAATCGGATAGATGAACATTAGCGCGGGAAGAGCGACAGCGATGATGTATCCGACATCGAACTGACCCATGGTGATACCTAGAACACATCCTATAACTGCTGTAATCAAATAGGCTTGTTTCGAATCATTGAAACGCTCCCTAATAAAATCTGAGGTACCCGTGACGATTCCGACAGCGGTAGTAAAACAGGCCAAGCTGACTAATATGCTCAAAAAAAGATTACCCGTGTTGCCCAAGGTTAGGGTACTTATACCTTTTAAAAGGGCCGTTCGAGAAATATCAGTGTCGAAATTACCATGCATAAGGGCTCCTGTAAATATAAGTCCGGCGTAAATGAGTAAAAGGCCCAAACCTGCCAGCCATCCGGCGTTTCGTATTAAAGTTCTCTTCTCGGCATAATGCACATCCTTTTTCTTTAAATTAATGGAAATGATAATTACGCCACCTACAACAACAGCCCCGATGGCATCGAAGGTTTGATATCCTTCCAAAATACCATCTGTAAAAGGACTGGCAAATACGGTGTCCCCAAAGACAAAATCATAAGAGAAAAGTGCGGTGCCAATAATAAGCAATAAGATAAGTATGATTGCTGGCGTCAATAGTTTGCCTAGAATATCCAGGATTTTAGATCGATTGACTACAAAAACAAATACTAAAATAAAATACACGACACTTGTAATAATCGATGGCGAATCGAAAAAAGGCTGTACTGCCATTTCATGGGTAACCGATGCTGTTCGTGGAGAAGGTAGGCTTATCGATATGGCGTAAACGAGAAATGAGTAAACCAAACTAAAGGTAGGCGACACCTTTTTACCAAAGTCGTATATAGTACCCTGCAATCGTGCGTGTGCCAGAATGCCCAAAATTGGAATCAGAACGGCCGAAACACAGAATCCCATAGCGATAAGCCACCAAAACTCTCCGGAACCAAATCCTAGTAAAGGGGGTAGAATAAGGTTTCCAGCGCCAAAGAATAATGAAAAGAGGGCGAAGGCCGTTACTAGGGTCTCTTTGATCTTGGACATGTTTATGAGACTTAATCTTTTAATATAGGAAATCAAGTGATAAGAGGCGAAAGATAGAAGAAATTAGTCGCACTGCAAAAGTGCATTTTAACCGCTAAAAGTGTGATTTAACCTTCAAAATGTCGCTCCTTGTCGAAAAAAATGTCATTCATCGAAAAAATGAACCGATAACTTAAAGATGCCCAATAAATAAAGCTATGGTGTCGTTAATACTATGAAGTGTCCCAATATAACACTATCGAACCCAAATCTCGAACGCAGCATTACTGGTCTCCAAAGCCATCGATGCTTTTTAAACCTACAACCATGAAAAAAATATTCTGTAATCTATAGCGATGAGGGTGGGTATAGTTGGGGTTCGCATAAGTTTTTAGTACATTCCTATAGGCAAGGAAAAGGACGATGATTGTTGTAGAAATACTGATATTTTTTGGAATAACATTATTGCCTGGGTTTGTGGCATTAAGATTGCTAAGAGTTGGCAATTTGCATACTATCAATGCTTTGGTGTATGCAGTAGGCTTGGGTTTAATATTTAATGTAATTGTGGGTCTTGTATCTAATTTTACTTTTGGGTTTAGTCTAGTGCCTATAGTTGTTACCTACATTAACTTGCTCATTGTTCT
>LAZR01002057.1_pt1 | contig 12013 bp, 6 predicted proteins | sample 329461 | NCBI WGS metagenome assembly LAZR01 (sample SAMN03002196, study PRJNA259156) | marine sediment metagenome | biome: sea floor; feature: Hydrothermal impacted sediments; material: marine sediment; isolation source: Loki non-amplified sample from Loki's castle hydrothermal vent sediment ...
TGTTTTAATATTTATTGTCAGGGAAGTAAATTTAACATTGGAAATTTAGTACTTTACAGGTTAAATAAAAATCTGGGCTTAGGAAGAATAATTAGAATAATAGAGGTCCCTACATCAAAAAGTTTGGATGCTGAAGACACACAATTTTTTACTAAATATAAAGTGTTTTTCAATAATAACATAATAAAAATTACTTTTCCAATTGATTTAGTTCATTTTGTTTTCGATGTTAATGAAAAAGTTGTAAGTAAACATGGAACTGGTGTCATTAATTCTAAAGATTTTATAATTAAAGATGGAACGATTTCTTATGAATTTTTGAAAAGTGACAGTAAGGTAGTTCAAATTTATGAATCGGAAATTCAATCTAAATATGAAACTCTGATTGAAACCTTAATTAAAAGACAAAAATTTGATCCTTCCTTAAATTTTTTATTAAAATATTGGGCGAACCTATTTCACACTTACTATACATCTTATAGAGTGAAATGTATAACTAATTCACGCTTATCATTAATGCCTCACCAAGTGAATGTGGCACATAGATTGGCAGAAGAGTATTTCTCTCGTATAATCCTAGCAGACGAGGTTGGTTTAGGTAAGACTATCGAAGCTGGAATATATGTTAAAGAGATGATGGCACGAAATTTAGCAGAAAATTTATAAAATATGATAAAACTATTTGAGTGTTAAACTTAATTATATATTTTTTTAGAAAATTCGATTAAATTCTTTAATGAGACTACTGAGATTTGAGATTAATTCCTCCCTTTGAAACTCTCTTATTTTCCTGCTAATTTCAATCTGGATAGTATTAAAATTTGAGCCAAATCCTGGATAATTTGAACCTAAAATAAAGCACCCTTTTCGATGGTTAATTTTTGAAGAGTTACCTGGGAAAATACTATTAATAGTCACATTTTCATAAAAGTTTCTGATACTCTCTAAAAACCAATCTTCTATATTTACAGAGCAGGTCTGATTGTGTAAGGTTCCTATTTCAATATCCCTAGCATAATCATCTACCATCCCATGTATTGCTAAATGCAAATATGGTCTAATAGATTTTCCATTGGAATTAAGATTGTTAATATGTTTCTGAATTAGTTGGATTACAGTTCGATATTCATCAATACCTTTAGAATTCTTTTTGGTTCGTTCTCGATTCAAATCACATTCATTGCGAGAGATAGTTGCAATGATGCAAGAACAGTTGACATCTTCTGATATCTTCTCAGCAATTTCGCATGTAAATTTGTCATTATTAGGCGGATGGGCGTGTACTGCGTCTATATGTGTTCGAATATTCTTTGATCCTAAAAATACCTTAATAAATTTCATTTGTTTAAAGGGTAGTATTTCCAACATTATAGATTATTAAAAGATATTAAAAATATTTTTCTGTATTTTGTTCTATTTTATTAATTCCGTTTTTATTAATTAAAGCACCCTCTCTATTTAAATGAATTAATTTTTCTTTATATAAACGAATTAAATACGTTGATATGTATGAAGATTTTTTTGGTTTCAAGACTTTATTTAATTCTTGTCGGGTCATTCTTTTTGGAAATTGATATAAAACTAGAAGTATTTCTTCTTTCAATTTTAATTCGTTTTTAAGAATCATTATTTCACCATCTTCGAACTTTTCAATAGAGGGTATTTTTCTTTCCATAATAGAATTAATGAGAACGATAACATCTTCAACTGATATATTTAAATAAATTATAATTAATTGAGATAATACCCAATTACATGAGGTAATAACAAATTCAAAATCTATTGAATCAGCATTAGTCATTTTAATATGGGCTATTCTTTTTTTACTCCTAATTGTATAAATAGATTTGAGAACTTGGGGAATAACCAGAAATAACATTTCTTTCTTAGCAGAAGGTTTAGGTAATTTTAGTAAGTCTTCATAAAACTTACCAAATGTAATTTTATTTATGTTAATCTTTTTTGAAGGTTCAGACATCTGTTTCAAACAAGCAATACAAATTTCACAAAATTTAGCTGCATGTAATAAACCTTTAGTTACATCTCCTAACCAATAGGCAGATTTGGTCTTTTCAAATTCAAAAAAGAACTCTTTTGCAAGAGATATTCCAAAAGCTTGTTGAAATTTTTGCATTAGTAATTTTTTACTCATAGTTGACAATCTTCTTTATCTATATATGATTCTAACATTTCTATAGCTTTTTTTTCACCAGCATACGTTAGCTGCATTGCCGTTTTTGGTTTATTTATAGAAAAATACTTTTCATAATGTTTAGCTTTATTTAATAAATCCAGTCGCTCAATAGAAGTTCTACTTTCCTTTAAGAGAATTTTTCCATTAAATTCATTCAATCTAAATACTTTTTTTAATAAAATTCCAAGCAACAATAAAGTTTTAATTTGCATTTTGCTCCTGATTTTCTCCTTAATTGGAGTACTAATTCTAACTCCCCCTTCATGAAATTCAAATAGAATTCTTAACCTCTCTTCATCTAATCCATTGTCTTTAGCAAATAAAATGATATTCTGATTTAATTCCTCCCTATCAATTGATATTTTATCAGCTATTTCTTTTCCTAACTTACTTCTTTCATTTCTTTTAAATTGAATATCAAAATTGGATGTATTTTCTATAATATCTTTCAATAAAAGAATTCCTTTCTGGAATCCTATAGAGGTAATTCTATATGAGGTTTTTGTGCTTCCTATAGCTCCTCTTTTATGAATAATGTATTCAAAATAACTTTTTATAGTAGTACTGAGGTTTTTTATTGGTACACCTGCATTTATTAAACACTCCCTTAATTCAGAAGAATTAATTTCATCCAAACCATAAATTATTTTATTAATTGTAAGTATCAATATAGTTGCTTTAAAATGTCTTTCACGGGTTGATGTACCCTTCCAACCTCTTAATAGTATGATTTTATTGTTACTTATATTTATAACAGAATATAATTTATCTTTAGTTAGATCATATTTCACTAATTCATTTTTCATTGAATCTTCTTGAATTGATCTAATCTTTTCTTGAGAGTTTGATTTTATATTTTCATTTTTATTAATAATTTTCTTTTTCTTTGTAGTTTTTGATTTTTTAGGAGGAATAGAAGTATCTTTTACTGTTTTAAGCAAATTATTTTCAGTTAAATAGTCCAGTTGTTTCTCAATTTGATAGTACTTAATAGAATATGAATGATTCTCTTTTTTTATGGTATTGTTTTTAATGTGTTCTCCTAATGGTCCAGAAATAGTTGTTTGAGCAATTCCAATATTTTCACTTATATTTCTTGAAGAAATATCTATATCTTGGTGAAATCCTAACTCTTTTGAAAAATAGATTCCTATAAGATAAACAATAATTTTTTCACTTACTGTTAGTTGAAATTCTGATGAAATTATTATATTACCTGATTTGTTTTCTATTTTAATAAAAGGTTTAGATTTTTGAACTAATCTTTTTAAGTCTTCAAGAGTATATTTTTCATCAATTATGAGGTCCTTTAATATTTCGAGTTTTTTTTCATCCATATTATTTGATTTTATATTGATCATTTTATTATTGTATATTTAAATAATATTTGTTATTCTTTATAAATATTTGTACATTTTTTTCAAAAATGAAAAAAAAAAATGAATTGAAATAATATTTACTCCTCATTTTAATATTAATAAATTTTTTTTAAAGATAGTAAGTAATAAAAAAGAAATAATGTTTTATATCAATTTGGATTGATTTAACAATATTACTAAATAAAAATATAATTATTAAGGAGGAATAAGAAAAGAATGAATTTAGAAAGAAATATTTTTTTTATGATTATAATAACCTTTTTTTTAAAATAGAACAATCAAAGATTTTCCCACTAATATATATATTAGTCTTTTCTCCTTCTAATCTTAATTCAATATATCTATTTATTTGATATTGCAGCATCAAGTATGATTTTTGAAAAATAGAGTAGCATTAGAAACTGCTTCTGAATAACTTCGAGGGAAACCATTTTGAGACCAAGAAAACAAGCCCCACTTAGACTTTTGAACAAAAATAAAACCTAAATATTTAATAATGTCAGAATACAGGACGCTATGATGAGATAATCCCCAGTAAAAATATGAATAGCAGTAAGGATTATTGAATTTACTCCATTAATTCATTGAAACGATTTTATAAGCATTTTTTTTCTTATTGAACCTTTTTGAATCATTTCCATAGAAGTCGTTTCAAGGATCGATACTAAAATTTTTACTTGATGTCATATTAAATACCTTAAAAACAAAATGGTTTTAATCCTCTGGAATATAATTGTCCCTTCTGTGGAAAAGAATTAGCATCAAGATTTTCTAAATGCTTTAATGCTTACTGCCAAGGACAAACTTTTAATGTTGGAAATCTTGTTATTTATAGGATAAATCCAGACCTTGGAATAGGGCGTATAACAAGGAGGATGGAGGTTCCTGTATCAAGATCTTTAGATGAGGAAGACTCCAATTTCATAATGACATGTAAAGTCCTTTTCAGAGATAATATAAGTAGAATTATCCCACCTATTGATCTTATTCATTATGTATTTGAAATTGATGATGAAATTATTACTGAGCTCGGAAACGGTCTCATTAATTCTAAAGATTTTATAATTAAAGATGGAACGATTTCTTATGAATTTTTAAAAAAGGATGGTAAAAAAATTCAAATTTACGAATCGGAGATAATTTCTAAATATGAAACTCCTATTGAAATACTGATAAAAAGACAGAAATTTGATCCTCCCTTAAATTTTTTAATAAAATATTGGGTAAATTTGTTTAATTCTTACTATACTTCTTTTAGAGTAAAATGTATAACCAATTCACGGTTGTCACTAATGCCTCATCAAGTGAATGTGGCACATAGATTAGCAGAAGAATATTCTAAATTTTAATAATTGTTCTTTAACTCTTATTCTGACTTAGTTAGAGAAGGAATACCCAAGTTTTATTGATTTTTAAAGAATTTAAAAATACTTAATAGTAATGTCAGTAAAAGCTTATATAATTATTTTAATAATACCTAATACTTATGTATTAGGTTCGTGTTAATGAAAATATTGATAGTAGTGTTGGTAAATCTTAAAAGAATTTATGGTTTGATTTATTTTGGTAATAGACTTTTTTAAAAATTATTAATTAAGAAAAAGTTCGTTAAAAGCCTTAAAAAAAGAAATATCAGTAAATCTTCCCTTAATATGCGAATTTCTTTTAATGAAATCTAAAATAGGATTTTTCAATGAAGAACAATCTATTTTAAAAACTTCTGAAGGGGTAAATCCAACACATCTGATTTCGTAATTATGATGTGGATTAATAAGGTTGAGACTATGATCTAATAAACAATAATAACAAAAGAGTTGCGGAATTGCTTTTAAAACCTGTGACATATTACGTTTTAAATCATAAATTGTTATCAAATTATTATTAACTCCCAATAAATCTATATGTCCTGTATAAAATCTATTAATTTGTGAAATATATTTATAGGTCGGCACTTCTATTGCGACAATAAAATTAAATGCTTTAATGATATGAGGTAATATATCATTATGAGTTGGAAGTCGGTTATCGTTGTTATCTTTAAATGATTTAAAATATTGATTAGTATAATCTCTAATTTGAATATCATTTTGATTATTTGAAATGGAAATAAAATCTCTAAAATAATCTAAAATATCTTTATAATTTACCCTATTATTTTCAGTACCTCGGAGCTGAAAATGTGAAGCTCTAAATTGAGAGTTCTCAAAAATATTGAAGGGAAAATTAATTTCTTTGAATGATTTAAAATACTTAACAATTTCCTTACCTATAAAATTATTGTAAAGCAAACGTTTTTCTTTGAAAGAAAATGACAACTCTCCCCATTTATATGGAGATTCAGTTATAGTAATATGTCGTAAATTAAGGCGTGAAATAATTTCAGAATATCCGAAACCTCTCCTAGCAATAGCACCATAGAAATCATTATCATAAAATGATTTAATCATTGAAAGCGATCCAGCAAAGCCTTCCTTAATATTTGAATTTTCTCTAAATTCCCTAGTATTAATAAATTCACAATAGTAAGAAATTATATTATTCAAAGCTTCCTCCCTAGTACGAGGATTATTTTTCCAATTAAAAGAACTCCATAATGACGGACGAAATTTGAGACCTGAATTTTTTACTATTTGACTATATTTAATATCTCTATCATAAATTGCATCAATAAAGCCCTCATATCCATTTTCCCTTAATTCGATTAATGTTGGGGCAATATTTAATTCTAAACATAAAGTATCTTTAATATCTGGATATATGTTATTTTTGAAGAATAGGGCAGCGTTAGAGAGAACTTCAGAGTAGCTTCTAGGAAGACCATTTTGAGACCAAGAAAATAAGTCCCATTTAGATTTCTGAACAAAATTAAAACCTAAATATTTAATAATATCAGAATAAAGAACAGTATGCCAACCTAACCCGTTAATAAAAAGGGAATAACCGTAAGATTTAATTTGATTAAGTTTTGGAGCAACACCGTATGGTATTTTATAAAATTCTAAAAAATTGGTAGTATAAATGTTTTTTAGAAAATAATTAGCCCCGTTTTTAACCCATCCTTATAAGATCTATTAGGATTATTTTTCCAATTTAAAAATTCTAATTTAGAAATACAACAAATGTTTATAAAGAAAAAGTGAGAATTTTTTTTCTTTAAAATAAAATGTAAACAAAAAATTGAAGTTCAATTTAGTTACATCAAACAAAAATATGGTAGGAAGTGATGAGCATTTCTTGGGAAGTGTTATATAAAAGACTTTTACCTAAAATTTACTCTATGCTATTTTAGTATTTTTTTTGACATTTTTACGTAAGAAATTATAGCAAAAGCTATGATTAACCATAACAAAGAGATGAGATGATATCCAGGGACTGATTTCGTTGTTGATGGAAAATCATTAGGGTCTGTAGGATCTGTACCCCTATTTACCTCATCTCCATCATTCCAGCCATCATTATCAGAATCTGCATCATTTGGATTAGTATTGAGTGTATATTCCTCAAAATTTTGCAAATTATCATTATCAGGGTCATCTGTAGAATCATCTACTAAGGGATTCAAACTATTATATACTTCCCAGCTGTCGGGCATTCTATCATCATCAGAATCATCATTATTTGGGTTTGTAAAATAGAAATTAACCTCTTCACCATCATCTAATCCATCACCATCAGAATCTGCATCATTTGGGTTAGTAGTATAGATATTAACCTCTTCAACATCGTTTAATCCATCATAATCAGAATCTACCTCATTTGGGTTAGTAAAATAGATATTAACCTCTTCACCATCATTTAATCCATCGCTATCGGTATCGTTATTTAACGGGTTTGTAACTCCGTAAAATTCCTCAAAATCAGTTAACCCATCAAAATCAGTATCAATTATTAAAGGATTTATCCCATTTAGTAATTCAACTGTATCGTAAAGCCCATCACCATCAGTATCTCCATATCCTTGATAGAAAGTAAAATCATTATACCCCTCAATTTCAATTAAAACTTCATATCCTGTAATTGTATCATTACTATCTATTGAAATACCCCCGGAATAATATCCAAATCCAGAATATGACGATGATTCCTTTTTAAGGTCTCTTGAGATTAGAGTAAGATTTCCTGAAACAGAGCCTACTAAAATGTTTATTGTTTTTATTAACCCATGACCGTATATATAAAAAGAATAATTAAATTGATTCCCCAATAAATCTATATAAACATCACCTAATGAAGGAAATAAAACAGATTGTCCTGTTATTCCATCAGATTGTTGAGGATATGAATTATAATTAGAATAAACACGCGTATTTGTATAGGCATAAGGAAATTGCTCTTCAAAAGAAATTACACCATCTCCGTTTGAATCGGTGGCTTGTTCTAAGGATTGAAGAAAGTAATATGTAAAAATACCATGAGCTAAATCAGAAGCTTCATAACTTAGTTCGTAATCTCTACATGATGTTATAATATAAGAACCAGTAGCTTGAATTTCATCAATAAATCCCCCACTATTACAAGAATCAATTATGACATACTTTTGGTCAACATTTAAATTATCAATCCGAGCTTCAAGAACATAATCAAAATATATGTGACTTGGATTAAATGGATTTATTGAATCATAGGGTAGGATATATTCACCCCAATTTGTATCAGCCCCTCCATGTCCCGAGAAATAAAAAAGAAACACATCTTCAGAAGTAATTTTATTATTAATTTGAGAAAATGCATTATTAATACCACTATTTGTAGCATCTGAATCAAGAAGGAGGATAATATTTTCTGGTTTATAATTATACTCATAGATTAAAAAAGAATACATTGCTAAAGCATCATCTCGAGAGTATTCTAAGTCAGAATCATCCCCCTGATAATCTTCAATTCCAATGACAATTGCGTATGCCTCTCTTGGTGCTAATCTTCCTAAATCTTTTAAAATTGTAATTTCTTCAAAAGATATATTCCCAGCGGTATTATTTACATAAAATTTGATATAAACTGTTCCATTGCTACATGAATCCCATTCTGATTGGTCTATTCTTCCCAAGTGATTAGGTACAGTGAAATTTGTTCCCCCATTTAAAGAATACCAAATTGTATCCAAGTAGGGTTCATTAACTAATAGTTCAAATTGAATTGCTAACGTTCCATATATATTGTTTTGTACAGGTGAGATTATAGTAATTATTGGATAATGGATATCCTTCTGAATATTAATTTCTTGCATTCGACTATTTCCCACCAAGTCGATTGCATAAAATTTTATAGAAATAGTCCCGTTTCCACATAAATCCCATGCTGTTTGGTCAATAATCCCGGATAAATTGGTAAAGAGATGATTTAATCCTCCATTTAAAGAATACCATGTATTATTTAAATTTGGCTCATCAATATTTAATTCGAAATAAATTGTTTCATTTCCAAATTGCTGATTTGCTATAGGAGAAATAATTGTTATTTGCGGTGGAAAAATGTCTTTTTTTACAATAACTTCTTTAATTACTAATTTTCCCATTGAGTCGTTTACATAAAATTTAATAGAAACAGTACCATTTCCACATAGATCCCATACAGTTTGGTTAATAATTCCATCCGTACCAGAAAAGATATACTTCATTCCATTATTTAAGGTATACCAAGTTTTATCAATATCTTTCCCCAAAATTACAAGCGCAAAGGCAATTGTATTATTTCCAAACAGCTGCATTGATTCTGGGGAATTAACTAAAATAACAGGGAGGTTTATATCTTTTTGTACAATTACTTCTTTAAATGCTAAATTTCCAGCTGTGTCGTTTGCATAAAATTTTATAACAACTGTTCCATTTCCACACAAATTCCATGCTGTTTGATTAATTAATCCTGATAAGTTAGTAAATGTGTGATTTAATCCCCCATTTAATGAATACCATGTATCATCTAAATTTGGTTCATCAATTATTAATTCGAAATATAATGTTTCATTACCAAATAATTGAAAAGGGAAAGGAGAATTGATTGTTATTTGTGGTGAATACATATCCTTATACACTAAAACACTATTAGTAGCTATATTTCCATCTGAATTATTAGCAAAAAATTGTAGGGTCACTGTACCATTATCACACACATTCCAAGCCGATTGGTCAATAATTCCACTTGTACCAGAAATTAAATATTCGATTCCATTATTTAAAGTATACCATGTCTTATTGATATCATTGCCTATTATGTCAAGTTCAAAGGCAAAAGTTTCATTTTTATAAAATTGAGATGAGATAGGTTTATTTATTGATATAATGGGAAGATTTACATCTTTATAAACCGTAATTTCTTTAAGCTCAATGTTTCCTATTGAATCGTTAGCAAAAAACTTAATAGAAACAGTCCCATTTCCGCATGCATCCCAAGCTTCTTGTTCAATAAATCCTACTGTTTCTAAAAGAGTATAATTTAGATTATCATTTAATGAATACCAAATTGCTTCTAAGTTTCCATCAAAAATAGAAATATTAAAACTAATTGTTCTATTATCGAATAAATCGTAAGGCTCTGGTGAATTAATTGTGATATTTGGGGCTAGTTTATCAACATTTACTTTTATTGAAGATGTCCCAATATTTCCAACAGTATCATTAGCATAAAAAGTAATTGAATTGGTACCATTTGATAAGGAGTTCCATATATTTTGTCTAAATGTCCCATTAGAAACAAACATTTCAGGATGACTTCCATTGATTGTGTACCACATTTTATCTATGTTTCCATCAAAAATCTCAACATTAAATTCTGGAGCAATTGGACCATAAAGGTGATTTTCCAGAGGAGCTATTATGTTGATATCAGGTACAGATCCATCATATTTAATCAAAAACATATCAAATCTTCCAGCACCATAACTATTTGTAGTTCCCGAAATATATACGTCGTCAGAAGAGTCAACCGATATGCAATTACTAGAAAATAAATATTCTGGTAAAGATCCTCCCCAGGTATTTTGTCCTAAGTAATTCCCATTTCTATCATATTTAACTATATCTATATCTCCATTTTGGGATCCTGCTACATATACATTATCAAATGAGTCAACAGCAACACCAAAACCATGACCGCCCGAGTTGAAATCTCTGATCCATAATATCGTGCCTTGATTATCAAATTTTGTCAAACGCATATAATCAATATTTCCCGATTTTTCTGTATAACCAACGTGATATATATTATTTTGTGAATCAACAGTAATTCCCTCACTATTATCATAATTACTACCCCCATGGGTTATCTCCCACATTTTCACACCATTACTTTTGTATTTTATTAAAAAATTATCACCCCTATAATCATAACTATATGTAAATCCACCTACATATACATTATTGGCTGAATCGACTGCAATACCTTTACCGAAATCATTACCATATCCACCCCATGTTTTTTCCCATAATATACTACCAAATTTATCAAATTTTATAATAAACATATCAACTGAAGAACCCGGTCCAGGACCACGGCCAGTTACATAAATATTATCAAAAAAGTCAATCGCAATTGCTCTACCATCTTCCCAACCTGTCCCACCCCAAGTGACATCCCATAATAGTGATCCAGAATTATTAAGTTTGATTAAATACATTTGCCTATTGCCTACTTGTTTATATCCTGTTATACAAATATTGTCAGAACTATCAATAGCTATACTTTGTCCCCATCCCGGAACACTGATATTCCAATATTGAACTCCCATTTTATTATATTTTACTAGAAGTGTACCACTTGGGTTGTTGCTTTTACCCATGAGAAATAAATTATCAGATGAATCAATAGCTAGACTATAACCTGATTCAGTTTCAGCTGTACCATAAGTAAGAGTCCATAGTGGTGAAATTATATCACTTATAAAAAGTTCATTAACTTCATTTGAAGCAGATGAATCTTGGATTTGGGAATAAGGAGTGATTAACTGAAAAAACTCAAATAAAATTAATATTATTAAGATATAAGATTTTTTTACTTTCAACATATTTAAAAAACTTTTGAAAGACTTTTGTCTAGTTTGATATTGATTATTACTATTACTATTTATGCTTTATTATTTTTAAACATGATATCTAACTTTTCTCACCAGTGAGAATTGTATCAATCCTCAGAATTTTTCTGTAAAAATTTTCTTTAAATTGAATTTCATTCCATAATATAATTCGTATTTAAACTGCATTTTTTTTATTCTTTATATTTATGGCGTACAAAATAATTTGGCATAACTGCAACGAGTCTTAATTTCTGGTGAAGATATTTTATGTTTCACGATGAATTTTATCAGAGCGCGCTGGAAATCCTTAAACGTCGGAAAAAAGGTATTATGCGTGACCATTTTTCTTAGAAATTTCCAGAACCATTCCATGGGATTTAAATCGGGAGAATATGGTGGTAAAAACACCAGTTCGAGCCTTTCCTTATTTGC
>LAZR01002058.1_pt1 | contig 12012 bp, 9 predicted proteins | sample 329461 | NCBI WGS metagenome assembly LAZR01 (sample SAMN03002196, study PRJNA259156) | marine sediment metagenome | biome: sea floor; feature: Hydrothermal impacted sediments; material: marine sediment; isolation source: Loki non-amplified sample from Loki's castle hydrothermal vent sediment ...
CGCAAGGCCAATGCCGGCAAATGAAATTCTACGATGGATGAACAACTGGCAGCCTGATGTCGCTTGGCAGGTCGGAATAAATTTAAACGATATTTAATGATAAGCCGATCAAACGGTGATTTAAAAAGATCACAACGGCTTAAGCCTTTATACTAGCGAGTCTTCTTGTTGGCATAAAATCAAACCCTCTGATGACGTTTCCTAAGCTTCGTAACAAACTACAATCTCGTATTTCAGGCATCTTACTGGTTATGGGTATATTACTCATTGCGGCTAATTTGCGTGCTCCTTTTACTGGTATTGCACCCGTACTAGAGCAAATTATTGCTAATTTTAGCCTCACCGCATCACAAGCGGGATTTCTAACAACACTACCATTAATAGCCTTTGCCATTATTTCGCCATTGGCAGCAACTCTCGCCAAGAAACAAGGCTTAGAACATGCTTTATTTATCGCTTTAATGTTGATCATGCTAGGGATTTCAGCACGTATTGTTGATTCATCCTTCATGTTACTTATCGGAACCGCCATTATTGGCGTTGGCATCGCCATCGGAAATGTATTATTACCGAGTCTAATTAAGCGAGATTTTCCTGCAAAAATCGCCATCATGACCTCGGCCTATGTATTGACGATGGGGATTGCATCGGGTGGTTTTTCGGCGATGGTATTTCCACTGAGCCAACTTAATCACTTGGGTTGGCAGCTTGCTTTAGGTTCGATAGCCATCATTACTTTAATGAGCCTAATTGTATGGACAGCCCAGCTCGGTAAACACACTAAACCTGCCAATAATAGCCAGAAAATTGCAGCCTCAAAGCCTGTTTGGCGATATTTATTAGCTTGGCAGATCTCGCTACTGCTAGGTTTAAACTCTTTTTTAAATTACATAATTATTACTTGGCTACCCAGCATTCTCACCGACTCCGGTCACACCGCCGTGCAAGCAGGTGTTTATCATGGTGCTTTTCAATTTGCCACCGCAGTTCCAGGCTTGGTATTAATCCCACTACTAGCTAAATTACATGATCAACGTGCACTGAGCTTTAGTTTGGCAATATTGAGTGGTATCAGTGCGCTGGGCTTACTTTATATGCCTGATTTTGCATTTATATGGACGGTGATGCTGGGCTTTTGTTCGGGCGCTTGTTTTATTTTAGGCTTATCGTTTATTGGTTTACGTACCGATAATTCGCAACAAGCTGCATCGCTTTCTGGCATGTCACAAAGTGTGGGATATTTATTAGCCGCGGTTGGCCCTATGCTTGCCGGTGCATTACACACAAACACGGGGAGTTGGAGTGTGCCATTATGGTTATGTGCAATTGCCAGCGTATTGTGTGCCTTATGTGGTTTAGGTGGCGGCAGAAATACGACGCTTGATAAATCCTTGAGCTAATGTAATCGTACTGCTTTATAAAACTAGCCTAAATATCCACTAATAATTTTTCCGTTGAAACGACATTGGCATACGCAAAACCCAGCGCCGCCATAAATGCAGCATGTACTTGTTTGGCGGGCACATGAACCCCCTCAAAATCTAAAGCTAACGTTGCACATGCATCATGGGCGACAGAGCAGGTATATCCAAAGTCAGTTGCAGCACGAGTTACCGCATCAATGCACATATGACTCATCGCACCACAAATAATCAAACTATCAATGTCTAGTTTATCTAAAATTTCTTTTAGATTGGTCTCTCTGAAACTATTAATTTGATGTTTGATAACGACGGCTTCGCCTTCAACTTCTTGTACAGATGGACATACTTTTACCCCTTCTGAGCTTGGTGCAAAAAAGGGCGCATCAACCGTTGGAAACTCATGGCGCACATGCACAACTGGCAAGCCTTTTTCTCTAAACCGTTTGAGTAAAGAGGCTGCTTTTATCGTTGCCGCTTCAGTGCCTTCTAATTCCCACTTACCCCCTTTAAAATAATCGTTTTGCAAATCGACAATAATTAATGCTGTTTTAGACATAACGCCATCCTTTCTTGTTTGATTGGTTCAATTATTTAAAAGACACGATACGCTCATTAACACAAAATAAAACTATAATAGGCAACTCGAATTAGTCTCATCGCCAAACTTGTTTGGCAAGATTTAAACTTTTTTACTCACTCATGGTTTACCTTAAATGATCGACATTTTAGCTGTTTTTATCTCATTCTTTGCCGTTATTGACCCGATCGGGACGATACCTGTATTTATTGCGGTCACCGACCAATACGATAAAAAAACAAAACGCCGAATCGCCTTACTTGCAACGATCGTTTCTGCCGGCATCTTAATCTTCTTTTTGGTTGTGGGTGAGCTGTTATTAAAAGCCTTATCCATTCCGCTTCCAGCCTTTCAAATATCAGGCGGCATTGTTTTATTTCTATTCGCCCTAACGATGATATTTGGTGATAGCAAAATAGATGGTGAAATAAAAATGTTGGAGGATGATCACCGAGACACCGCTATTTTTCCGCTTGCCGTGCCGTCAATAGCAAGCCCTGGAGCTATGTTAGCCGCAGTATTATTAACCAAAAACACCGTATTTACTGTTTGGGAGCAAGTCCAAACTGCACTTGTTATGTTATCGGTGCTACTTGTCGCTTATATCTTGATGTTGCTTGCTGGCGGCGTTAATCGTTTGATTGGCAGTAGCGGTGCCCGTGTAATAAGTCGAGTGATGGGACTTATTTTATCGGCGATTGCCACGACAAATATTCTTGCAGGCTTGAGTGAATATTTTAATGTTGTGCCAGTATAAACTGATGATTTTCTGCAACAGATCGGCTCATTAAACCGATACTACTTACATTTAACGGTTAGATTATCGCTGATTAATGTCACAGGATATTCGCCATAATGCGGCACAACCTTTGAACTATGTGCCGTATGCTGAATAACATCATAGCCTGCAATACACCATGTTGCAGCTGATTGCTCGCACTGTTCAATACCCGTACTGCATGTGAATGTGTAAAGTTGTTGACCATCAGCCGTTTTAATTACCGTGGGTTGAATGGCGCAGCTGCTAACAATAAGCATCAGTAAAAGGGCGGTTAGATTAGCTTTCATTAGACATCACTGTTCAGGAAGTTGAAACAGGTAAATTACTACATCGTTCTTTGACTCTCAAATATAAAAAGGCAATACATAAAAAAGCCTCGGCAATTTACAGTGCTGAGGCTTTGATACACGCTAATGTTTATGAATATTAAAAATCAGCGACTTGTTAGGCTAGCTCGATGTCTTTGTTTGATTCATCATTTTTCTGCCCGCATAATCTCGTGCAAACTGCCATGCTGTACGGCCTGAGCGCGTTCCGCGTTGTGTCGCCCACTGAATCGCTTCAAGCCTTATCTGCTCATCATCAGAAAGATGAAAACCAAAACTCATCAGCCAATGATTTACCGCTTCTAAATATTGATCTTGAGTAAAGCCATAAAAATTAAGGTGTAAACCAAAACGGTCTGACAGAGAGATTTTTTCTTCAAGCCCATCACCGGGATGGATCTCACCTTGATCGCCTTTTCTAGTCTCAAGGTTGTCGATCATCCGTTCTGTAATCAGGTGTTTTCTGTTGGATGTCGCATAGACTAAGACATTGGGTAATGATCCGACAATTGAGCCATCAAGTACCGTTTTTAAGCCTTTATAGCTGTTTTCGCCTTCTTCGAACGACAAGTCATCACAAAAAATAAGATATTTATGTTGGTTGTTTCTAATTAAATTAAGAATATCCGGCAGATCATTGAGATGTTCTTTTTCAACCTCAATAAGACGTAGTCCCTTATCATGAAAAGCCGCCAAGCAAGCGCGAACTAATGATGATTTCCCCGTACCTCTCGCACCGGTCATCAACACATTATTAGCGGGATAACCATGTACAAACTGGCTGGTATTTTCAAACAAACGCTCACTCTGCCGGTCGATATTTTTAAGATCAGCAAATTCGATCAGTTGAGGCGATGTGACAGGCACTAACGATCCTTTAACAAACATACCCTGACTATATTGCCAGCGATATGCCAACGCGTCGGGCAATGCTGGCGGTGTTTGTTTTTTGTCATCTGGTAAAAAGCTTTCCAGCGTTGTCGTTAAGCGGTCTAACACGTTAATCAACGCTGATTCAGACTCTTTGGAAAAGGGTTCATTCATCGACTGTTCCTATAATTACGGTGTTGTTGTATTTTATGATATTGAACTAAAGCGTGTTCATTAATCTCGGTCGTTTTTAAAACCACATTCGTACCCCAAGCACGAGACCAAATTCAGTATCATCTTTACCTTTTGCTTCTATGATATCGGCCGTTTCTCCAAAAGACTGCTGCCAATAACCACCAATATAAGGTGCAAATTCTCGGCTGAGTTCATAACGATAACGAAGTCCTAGTCTGATACTATTCAGTCCTTTGGGACGGTCATATTCAAGTGCATCTGTTAAAGCGGCAGCAACTTCTAGCCTTGGCTGTAAATATGAAACCTGGCTTAAACGAAGATCATATTCAGTCTCTAGCTTTGCCGCTATATCGCCATTTTCATTAATGGTTAACGCGTTATCCATTCCAAAACGATAGGGCGCGAGTCCAAACAAACTAAATACGGCGTAGTGTTCACGACTCACATCAGAATCCAAAGGACCACGCAAACCAAGACCTGCTTGAATTTCCCAAAAAGGGGAGATCAATGTACTGACCAATGCCTCTGTGCTTTCAAGATCAGTAGGCTCACCATCATTTAACTGGTTTTGACCTTCACTCTTGAAATACACACGATGCTCATCGCCGCCATACCAAGCGAGCACATCCCACGTGGCGACATTTGCCCCGCTGTCTGTTTGACTTAACTCTAATCGATCGACCATGAATTTACCTGTGAGCATCGATGCCATAGGTGCTGGCCAGTCAGCGTTATCATGCTGCCTATCTTCGGCAAATAATACTGAGCAAAAGCAGCAGATCGACCAGCCTATTACTATTTTTAATATATTCATTAAATCAATTACTTAAACGACAGAAACAACGCGAAACATCCCTGCTTCCATATGATAGAGCAGGTGACAATGAAAGGCCCAATTACCCGGGGCATCAGCACTGATTTGTAATGAAACCACTTCATTTGGCTTTAAACTAATGGTGTGTTTTCGTGGTCTTGGGTATTGACCATTTTCTAGCTCCATCCACATCCCGTGTAAGTGAATAGGATGTTCCATCATCGTATCATTCACTAAAATCAGTCTCAGTCTTTCACCATAATGAAACTGAATAGGATCAATCACTTCATCATATTTAACCCCATCAAATGACCACATATATCTTTCCATATTGCCGGTAAGATGCAATTGTAGTTCACGTTCAGGCTCTCTTTCATCGGGCCAAGGATGTGCACCAATCAGGTCACCATAGACTAAAACACGATGATCAACATTTTCTAAGCCAATTCCCGGCTCGTTTAAACGACTGATAGGATTTTCTGCAATCATCGAATTACCAGCACCATGTCCTGATTTTGTATGGTGAATGTTGATAACAGGCGCAGTTGGTCGCTGAGTCTCCTTGGCCATACTGTCCATATTTTCCATGTCGTGGCCCATATGCATGGCATTCATATCATGATCCATACTCATGCCATCCATTGCAGCCATCTCATGGTCCATACTCATGCCATCCATCGCAGCCATATCATGACTCATTCCCATCACATCCATGCCTCTTTCAGGAGCAGATCTTAATTTAGGCACTTCGGCTTGTTGGCCTAGTTCTGTTGCAAGCGTGCCACGGACATAACCACTTCGATCCATGCTTTCAGCAAAGAACGTGTAAGGTCGGCTGTCTTTAGGCTGAATGATGACATCATAAACTTCGGCGACACCAATACGAAACTCATCCACCGCGACAGCCTTCACTGGCTGACCATCGGCTGCTACAACAAGCATTTCGAGTCCCGGTATTCTAAAATCAAAAAAGGTCATAGCAGACCCATTAATAATTCTTAAACGTATTTTTTCACCCGGTTTATAGAGTCCCGTCCAATTTGTGGCACTATCTCTGCCATTCATTAAATATGTATAAACAGAGCCACTGACATCAAGAATATCTCGTGAGCTCATCCGCATCTTGTTCCACATCGAGCGTTGTTGCCACGTTTCAGCTAATCCTTGTTTTTTAATATCGTCAAAAGTATCGGATACAGTACGTTGTTGGTAGTTGTAATAACCTTCAGAAACTTTCAAATTACGGTAAATATCGTGAGGGTCATCAATCGTCCAGTCACTGAGTAAAATCACGTGCTCGCGATCAGCACCAATATCGCCATCAGCAGGATCGATGATCATAGGGCCAAGATTACCAATTTGTTCTTGAAAACCAGAATGACCGTGGTACCAATACGTGCCATTTTGAGCGACATCAAATTCATAACTAAAGGTCGTTTTTGGTTTAATGCCCGCAAAACTTACACCCGGAACACCATCCATATTTGCAGGAAGAATCAGCCCGTGCCAATGAATGGAAGTATCTTTTTTAAGCGCATTGGTCACATTGATCTGAGCACGTTGCCCTTCACGAAGCCGGATTAATGGACCAGGCATTGAGCCATTTATTGTTATTGGAAGTGAGGACTTACCTGCAACCATCATCGGCGATTGTTCTATTAATAAGTTAATTGGCTGATCAGTCTGAATTAACTCGCCATAACTGCGTCCTAGTGGCGTGGCCCACGCGGGTGCAAGCCTTGCCAAAACAAGGGCAGAACTTAACTGTAACGCTGATTTTATAAATGTACGACGACTAGATGGTGATGGATTCGTCAATACGAAATCCTCCAAAATGTAAACGGCTAAATTATTTCAATTTTTGCAATAATAGGTAAGTGATCAGACGCGACTCTTGCCAATGGCGATCGATGCACAGCTACGTTTATCAATGCGTTGGCAGGCGATACCCATATTTTATCTAAACACAGAAAGGGATATCTTGCAGGAAAGGTCGGTAAATTATGGGATTGTTTAAAATGTCTTTTCAACCAACGATGTGGCCGTCCCCATAAAAACCACTCGTTCAAATCCCCCATAAAAATCGTTTGCTGATCGGCGCGAGTAGCCAATAATGATAATATTTTTTGTACTTGAAATCGACGTTCAAAAGGCCTTAAACCAAGATGCGTCGACATGATGATTATTTTTTTATTATCAAAGACTAACTGCGCTTCGATTAAACTTCTCGGCTCGCGTCCGGCGACACTTAAATCATGGTAGATAACGTCAGCCAAAGGCTGTTTTGATAATAAGACATTACCGTAATCATAATTATCTCGTTTAAACGTCACATCAGAAATAACCTTATAGTCGGTATAGGTCTCCAAAAATTGCAGCAAGAGCTGGTCGTCTATTAATTGATGCTCGACTTCTTGCAGTGCAATGATATCGGCATCTAATTCATTAATAACGGCGGTAATTCTATGCATATCAAACTGCCTGTCATGTCCGATACCTGCATGAATATTATAAGTAGCAACTTTTAACATCATCCTTGTTCATTATCCGACTTAAACAATTTTTTAAGGCCAACAGTAACCAATACCACCAATGCCATGACGCCTATTAGAATCATTATTTGACTTGGGTCGGGATTTTTAATGGTTTCAATCAAGGAATCAGCAAACAAGGTGAGGGTCATAATCCCTGGAAGTAGCCCGATCACTGTACCGATAAAAAAATCACGCAACTTAATATGCGAAGCACCTGCAATTAAGTTAATGATGGTAAAAGGTGCGACGGGAATAATCCGAACCGTGATAACCGATAAAATACCGTGCTTAGAAATGCGTTTACTCAACCGGCTTATCGCTGAACCTGTTAGTTTTTCAATGAGACTTTTCCCGACTAAACTGCCAATTGCAAAACCTGATAATGAACCAATAATAGAGCCGATAAGCGCATATAAACTGCCCCACCACGGGCCAAATGTCAGCACTGAAGCAATGATAAGTAAGGTCACGGGGAAGGCCAATACACTAGCCAGTGCGAAAAAAAACAAAATAATAACAGGTGAGAAGGGTAGCTTTTCGATTTGTGCTGCCAAATTTGAAATTGAATCTTGGCTAATCGCATCTGCTAAAGGCGTAAATCGCCAAATCAGTGTCATTGCAATGAGAAAGATAATAATCGCCGCAGCACTCAACCACTGTTTTTTAAATGATTTTTGTTGTTTTACCGGCACTAATAACGTTGCCATATCTTCTGCGTTGATCGGCTTTTCAGGATCAATCACTTGGTAATCGGGTAACAGTTGATCCACCAGCCCATCAACCTCACAATGCAAAGGTTTTAGGGAGTGATCATTATCAGCCCGTGCATCTATCAACGCCAATAAATCAGCATGTTTTTCCAGTTCTTCTCTAAACTGTTCAACAGAAAGACCTGAATGTTCGGCAAGAAGACGCTCGCGAATTTCTTTTATTTTTTCAGACTCAGCGGTCGTTTTGGCTTCAATCGACAGATCACATTCACTATCAAACCCCATCGAACGATTACTCAAATTTGATGAACCTACCCGTAAAAAATGGTCATCAATAATCATCGTTTTGCTATGCACGCTGATGTACTGCTCGCCTAATGCTTTTTGATGTGGATAACACACACGCAAATGACCATGTAGATCCGACTCATGAATTTTGACAATAATACGAGCGCGTAATACATCCATCGTATTCTGTTCTAACCAACCACCTGTTTGTTTTGGTAAAACCATCACCACATTCGGCCCATCTTTTTCTTCTAATCGCTCGATGAGTGCCGCCATAATTGACTGGGATGACAGATACTGATTTTCAATATAAATCAGCGTGTTAGCTGACCTTATACTGTCAATATATAATTGCTCAACTTCTCTATGAGCAGGATAATCTTGATATTTTGGAAAAGTAAGCGAGATATTAATATCGACATTTTCAAAATCAGGCTCAACACGTTCCGGCCATGGCGATGTGGATGATTTTTTACAATCAGCCACATGCTGATGAGTCACTCGATGCCATCTTTCACGGGTAAGTTTGCCTAATTGTTGAGCAATATCGCCTTCGACTAACCATTGCAAATCATGGAAAGGCGGATAACTAGATTGGTCGGGATTAACTCGACTTGGATCATCTGCGCTATGCGAAGAGGTATCCCAACGATCTTTACCTAAATCGAAGCCACCACAAAAAGCGACCGAATCATCAATAACAATCACTTTTTGATGTTGTGAAGAACCCGTCGGGCATTCGCCATCTAGCTCAAAATGCAAACGTGATTGGTTTTTCCACTGTGTTCGATAATTTGGCAACCATTCACGTTCAAATGAATAAAGCATCGCCCAATCCCAATTTAGAATATAAATATGTAACTCGGGATTAGCTTCAAGCGCGCTACACAATACATCGCTTAAATCATGATCTTCTGTGCCATCTTCGCTGCGTGTTAAACGCATACGGCTATCAATATCCCATGCCAAAATCATAATCATTTGGCGGGCATTCAAAATAGCCTCATATAAAGCACCAAAATAGTTTTCACCATCAATTAATATCGCCGCTCTGCTAGCGTGTTGCGTTGACCAACAGTTTGTTTGAGGATCAATAATCGATTTAGAGGTCATTTTGATTCATTCTCGGTATGCGAAATAAGCAGTTATTGTATTCAAATTAATACAGTAAGCAATTTTCAGTATAAAAATAATTTGTTCAAGGCTGATTCATAATGGTCAGAGCGGTAGGTGATTACAAAATATTACCGATTATACTGCTACAGAGTTGGCTAATTTAATTAAGACATCTGAAATCTGTAGGGAAAGATGATGCCTAAAACGCAAGTTTAGTCTTGATGCATAAAGCATCTCAGAAGATGTTGCTACGCAAAACTCTCCAAGGCCAATAAAAAGCCCCAGCAGAATAACTACTGAGGCTTCATATTTTTGGTACTTAGGCTGACAATCGAATCTACACAGCTAAAAGCTGCTGACTCGCATTGTTTATATCTTGGTAAGCTTATGCCGCATTAACCGCTTGGCTTGCCGTAACCTTGATTGCCACAAACTTAGAGGTTGGCGTGAAGGTTTTATCACCGTAGCTATCCAACGGTACTAGAGGATTCGTTTCTGGATAATATGCTGCGGCCTGACCTTGAGGAACATCAAAACTCAACACTGTAAAATTATTCACTCGACGTTCTTTACCATCATCCCACAACGAATTAATATCGACTTTTTGGCCATGCTCTAGGCCTAAACGTTGAATATCAGCTTCATTCATAAAGATCACGTCACGCATGCCATACACGCCACGATAACGATCATTCAAACTATAAATAGTGGTGTTGTATTGATCGTGTGAACGCATGGTTTGCAAGATCAAATCTGGTTTCTCGCCGGTGCTGGTTATTTTGTTATGTAACAAAGTTTCAGGCAATTTATTTGGGATAAATCTGGCCTTGCTCGTTGCCGTATTCCAAATGCGTTCAGCAGCTGGATTGCCTAAGTAAAAGCCACCGGGTTGATCGACGCGTTGGTTGAAATCATTAAAACCGGGGATCACATCGGCAATAAGATCACGAATACGATCATAATCTTCTACCAACCATTGCCAATCAACCGGCTGCTTGCCCAGGGTAGCTTCTGCGATACCGGCAATAATGGCTGCTTCTGATTTCATTAACGCTGAAAACGGTTTGAGCTGTCCGTAAGACATATGCACCATGCTGAAAGTATCTTCAACGGTAATGCCTTGCTTGCCACTTTTTTGATAATCGATTTCAGTTCGACCAAAGCAAGGTAAAATTAACGCTTCTTTACCCGTAGTAATATGACTGCGATTAAGTTTAGTAGAAATCTGTACCGTTAAATCACAATTTTGCATGGCGGCATGGGTACGTGGCGTATCCGGTGCAGCCTGAACGAAATTGCCGCCAAGCCCAAAAAACACTTTAATTTGTTTTTGTTCCATGGCTGAAATGGCTTCAACGGTAGTATGACCGTGTTCTCTTGGTACGTTGAACTGAAAACGTTTTTCTAATGCATCAAGGAACCACGTTGGTGGTTTTTCATCAATGCCCATTGTGCGATCACCTTGAACATTACTATGTCCACGAACCGGTGATAAACCAGCGCCGGGTTTACCGATATTACCTCGTAATAACTGCAAGCTAACAATATCTTGAATGATGGAAACTGAATGCTGATGCTGAGTTATACCCATCGCCCAACACATAATGACGCTGTTGGCTTTGCGGTACATATTGGCGGCCATTTCAATTTCCGCCAAACTTAAACCCGATTGCGTTTCAATATGCTGCCAACTAGTGTCATCAAGTATCGCTAAATACTCATCAACACCACTGGTATGTTCGGCAATAAATTCACGGTCAAATACTGCAGGTCCATCATTGGCAAGCGCTTCCTTTTCCCATTCCCATAGAAATTTCGCCATACCGCGAATAGCCGCCATATCACCACCTAAATTAGGGCGGAAAAAAGCAGTATTCGTCGGTTCAGAATCATTAGTCAACATTTCTAATGGACTTTGAGGATGCTGAAAACGCTCTAAACCGCGTTCTTTTAATGGATTAAAACAAATAACTTGTGCGCCGCGTTTAACTGCTTCGCGTAATGGCTCGAGCATACGTGGATGATTCGTTCCGGGATTTTGTCCGATAACAAAAATCGCTTCAGCATGTTCAAAATCGCCAAACTCAACGGTACCTTTGCCCACGCCGACGGTTTCAGCCATTGCAATGCCGCTCGCTTCATGACACATATTTGAGCAGTCAGGAAAGTTGTTGGTGCCGACTGCACGAACAAACAATTGATAAAGAAAGGCGGCTTCATTACTTGCACGGCCAGAAGTATAAAACTCTGCCTGATGCGGTGAATCCATGTTTTTCAGATGTTGAGCGACTAATTGAAACGCTTCCATCCAAGTCGTCGCTTCATAGTGATCCGTTTGTGCGTTGTAACGCATCGGATGCGTAAGACGGCCTTGAGA
>LAZR01002059.1_pt1 | contig 12011 bp, 13 predicted proteins | sample 329461 | NCBI WGS metagenome assembly LAZR01 (sample SAMN03002196, study PRJNA259156) | marine sediment metagenome | biome: sea floor; feature: Hydrothermal impacted sediments; material: marine sediment; isolation source: Loki non-amplified sample from Loki's castle hydrothermal vent sediment ...
TCTGTCTTTCACCATCAGCTTCAATTCTCTTGCGCTCTCTTTCTAGTTCTGCAATAGCAATTTCTTTTTCTTTTTTCTTGATCTCAATCTCCCGTTCAACAAATTGTTCTTGAATTCCTAATTCATTTCTTACTTCTAATTCTCTTAATTTAGATGCTCTTTCGGCTTCAGCCTTAGCAATTCGAGCTTTTCTGAATTCTTCAGCCTGTTTAGTAGCCTCCATATTCTTTTTTAATTCAGGTTCTACTATTATTACCTCTATAATTTCTAAAGATTCAATGACAACTCCCCAACTAGCTGTTAATTCATGTAAATCTTTCTCAATGTGATCAATTATCTCTCTTCTTTCTCTAATGATTTTTTCCAATGGCATATTAGCACAAGTAGTCCGAATAATCGCTTCTGCTGCGCCCCTTAATATTTTTTCCACATAGTTTTCATCTTTTACATTCCATGAGACCGCGCTAAACGCTTTTTCTGGATCAATGACCTTCCAAATCAGCAAACCTTCAATTTCAATATTTTGATATTCATGTGAAACTACTTGATCATGTGCTTCAACCAAAGTTTGAATACTTGTAGTTGGGATTACAATATAATCATCTATTAATGGAAGTAAAAATAGACTTCCTCCCAATCCTGCGTGCTTGACTTTACCATTACGTAAATGTATTACAAACTGGTTTGTCCTGAATTTTCTATATCGTGCGGCTAAGAATATTATAAACAAAAATACTATAATTCCTACTGTGACTCCTATCCCTACAAATAAAGGATTAAATTCTTGATATATCAACTTTTTTTTAAAACCTCCTTCTTTTCTTAATTTTAATTGAAAAATTTTAATTTTTTATTTAAATCTCGAAATATCATTATTTTTTCTTTTAAGTAAATAAATCATAATTCATTTATCTTCTCCTTTTTTTAATTGACCTCTTAGAACTATCAACTAATAAATAACCGTTTTTTGTATCACAAATGTAAACTCTATCACCTCTTTCAAAAATCGATTCTTCTATTGCAGGTTTAACATGCAATCGTTCAAATTTTAATGGTGTCTTTGAAGGAACTTTAATTATCCCCCCTCTATCATCAACTTTTAAAATTACCTCTCCTTCTTTTCCAATTAAATTCATTGTAGATGAAATTCTATAATAGCGTGATTTTGCCAGAATTTTCCAAAGAGAATTTATTAATTTTATAGATAAAAATGAAATTACAGGGGTGGCAAAGAATATTAAATACCTGAAATGTATTCCTATAAAGTAATACAAGGATAAACCTGAAATTCCAAAAACCAAAAATGCGGTAGAAAACAAAAGCATAATAGGGGCGGGAGTGATAGTGGATATTAAATCTGAATCAAACTCACCCTCCATTTCGACGTCTAAGTCAGAATCCATATCTACCTCTGCTTCCATATCTATATCCGCTTCAACTTCAATTTCTACCTCCATGTCATAATCAACATCTACATCAGTGTCGATATCTATATCACTATCGATATCTACATCCACTTCAGCATCAATATCTACATCTACTTCAGCATCGATATCTACATCCACATCAGCATCTATTTCACCAGTCCCCGTTATGTTTGACTCCATCTGAGCTAAGAAGGTGGAGATAAAAGACAATAAAAATCCTCCTATAAAAAATCCTAGGCATAGGCTTAGAAAAATACTATAAAAATTGTTATAAAGAAAACCAATTGATGTCATTAATAGACCAACAATTATAATCAGAAATGTAGTAATGGTGTCCTTCCTTTTCCAGCGAAAGTACCTAAATCCCTTATAAGTTTTATTTCGCATCGAGCTTTTAATTTTTTATTTTTTATTTTTTAATTTTTAAGTGTTATAAAAATTCAAGTAAATGTAAACTATAATTTACTTCCACATTGATAACAAAATCGGGCTTCCCTATCTATTTTTGCACCACAATAGCGGCAAAAATTGATTTCATTAACAATAGGCAATAGTTCTGTAGGATTTTCTTGATATTGAGGCACAAGACGCTTCCGAATAGGTTCTCCAACAAAATAAGGGTTCTGTTGAGATGCCTGTCTTTGATTAATATTTTGATTTTTGCTATAAATATTAGCTTTCGGAGGTTTATATGCCTTACTCATTGATGATGCAGCAAAGCTAACACCTAAAATAACCATAATAAACACTGAGAATCCCAAAATAATGAATATTCCCGGAAAATTAAATCTGAATATTCCTGAACGATTGAACAACGAGAAAAACACAATTCCAAAAACTAAAGAGATTATTAATCCTACACATACAAATAAATTATTAGATCTATGACATCTTTTCTTACTACTTACAACAATAGGTATCAATGCCATTTTTTTTTAATATTTTTTTATATTTTTATTTACAATTTATTTATATTTTATATATTTATATATACTAACATATTTAAATGTTTTGATCCTTCTTCTCTATCCGACAAAATAAGAAAGCACTGAATAATTGCAACTATAGTGATATATATATTTATATATAGAATTGAATCTAACTCTTTTTTTATCAGGAGAATTCAGAGTATATATCTATATATATGTTTACAAGGCAGTCTAATCACGAATCTTTAATTAATAAATAATATTAAAGTTTATAAATATAAAGATATATTTTCTTATTTAACAGTAAAAATAAAATTAAGTTTTTGGAGATGATTCCAATCCCAAACAAAAACGAACAACATAACGACAATAACGAACTTAAAGAAGTTGTACCTAAAGATAAACCTATTTATGTTAAAGTGAGTGAGGAAACAAGAGCTTTAATAGATAAACATAAACTGCAGGGAACTACGATATCTGACATTGTTAAAAATGGTATTAAATGTTATGATAATTTTAAGTCAATCTCGCCTGAAGCCAATTCAGTCTTTGAAAAATATAGAAAGCCTGGTGAATCTAACATTGCTTTTATCGAGCGAGGGATTAAGTATTTTGGAGACCAAAAAGATTTGGACCGCGATTTGTGGGTCAGGGCAAGATCTGAAATGAAAATGATGCTTATAGGAAAAACTACATTTAATCAATTGATTAGGGCCGCTGAAGCTCCTAAAGATAGTCTAGAAAAACCATTTAAAAAAAATGTCGGAATCGATTTGATTCTCTGGTATAATAACTCAAGGCCTCTCAAAAGTCTAACTCCTGAAGAAATAATGTCAGCTGTTCAAAAAATGTGGGTTGTCGCAAATTATTTTCACTCAATTGATTTTAAGAAGGAAGGTAAAGACCAGTTTCATATGCTCTTCAGACATAGGCAAAATAAACGATATAGCGCTTACTGGTTAGGATACTTCTCAAATTTGTTTAAATCAGAAGAAATGGCATATGAATTCGAAGTTGAAGGGCAGTCATTTGATGAGACACTTTCGTTGATGATTAAAATAGGAGATAAAAAATAAAAAGCAAATTTTTAAAAATTTGTTTAACAATAATAAATAACTGTATAATTAAGGGTAGAACTTCTTATCTTTTGTATGCTTATAATATTCACGATTTAACTCATAACAACGGACACAGAACCAGACTTTTGTTACAGGGTTAAATACCATATCCCGGTCAGATCTCTGACATACAGGACATAAGCAAATGGAACGATTAAGGATACTCTTTAACTTTTCGTTTTCTCTGTTGATTTTCTTGTACTGATCCAAATCAAAAGAATTCATTTTATCGAGAGCTAATAAATCTCCTTGCTCATCGAGATAATCTCCTACTCTACTATTTACTACGCTCACCCACAATAGTCTTAGATTGTTCCTAATCTTTCGCAACTGAGGATCTTTTATTTCTATAGCTTTTTTATGCTTCACAATAACCTAACGCGAATTATAATATTTAAATTCTACTAGCCTACTAATTTCTTAAACTATTGAGTATAAAAAATGAAAAGGTATAGGTCGTAGCTAATTATTTGGTTATTTTGAAAAATTGTCTACTTCTGAAGGACTTCCATTTAAATGTGAAGTTGAAGGGCAAGCTTTTGATGAAACTTTATCTTTTATTGTTAAAGTTGGGTATAAAAAAAAAAAATAAACAAAAATTAGAAAAAATGAACTTTTTTATGCGTTTTGTTTCAATTCTTTTACCTTCTTAAGATGCGATTCGATATCTTCTATCCATTCTTTCTTATTTTTTATATGACAGAGACGTTAATTATTTTTTTTAATTTTTTTACTATTTTTGCTGTAGTGCTTCAAGCATGCTTCAAGCATTATTTTATCATTATCATAGTATTTTAATTCAGTCACAACTATTATCAACTCATTTAAGTAACTAAATAACAAAATTTTTTCCATATTGGATTCATTTACTTGGAAGGAATGAATTTAAACACTGACGGGGCTCCAACGCGCCCAAGATTTATTTTTAATAATTTGTAGAAGATCAGATCTAAAAAGGGAATAGAGGATTTAATAAACAAAAAATGAGAAGAAATGATGATATAATGTTAGAGAAATTAGAGGTGGTCAAATTTAGTTTTACGAGTTACTTGCACTGTCCTCGTTGTGGGACCGGAATGCTGTTTATTGACAATAAGTCGGTTTCTTGTCCCAAATGTGAGGTATTGAATGATTAAGGAATTCTAAATGTTGAGCAATACACATTCAAACTCTCTCAAGAGATATTTTAAAGATTTTATTTTCTTTTTTTTCTTCTGGATATTTTCTATAACATTTCTTGATTTGATTTTTATTAGGCTTTTTAAAAATTATCTAAAAGGATTTATTTTATAATTTATTTCGATAAAATCTATTATAAGCTTTTCAATTTTTTGTTTAATTTCATTAGTTTTTGATGAATTTAGTTTTGTTATATACAACTCCAAAATATTGAGAGGAAATTTATAATCTTCATATTGTAATCTTTCAAGAGAAATGAATTCCTCAAAAAAAGACTTTAATTCTGAAGCTTTAAATATATTAATCAAATCTGCCAAATTAAATGAAATTGATTCATCTAATATTCTTTTTACAAACTGAATATTTTCAACCCAATTCATGTGATAAATCCATTCTGGAAATTCTAATAAATCTCCTGGAAGAATTATAGTTTGAAGGTTTTTTAATTTTAATACTGATTCAGGGAGATTTCTTAGGTGATAAGCCTTCCCTAAATCTAGGATTTTTAGATTGATTAAGTTATGTATTGATTCAGGAATTGTAGCAAATTCTTGTCCGGAATAAACTTCTAAATGTTCAAGTGATTTAATATATCCAATTTCTTCGGGAAAACCTTTATAAGAAACAGTTATGGATAGTTTTTTTACATGGAGAGACTCCAATTCTTCAATAGTGAGGATTCCAAGATTATTCTCTTTAATTAATAAATTTATAATTTTGTCATTACATCCATTTTTTTCGATTCTTTTTTTTATAATATTTTTATAGATCTTAGATTTATTATAACCTAAGATCCTTAAAATGGTTAATAAGGGTTTCACTCTCTGAAAATCGATAGATTTTATAATATCAAAATCAAAATAATCAAAAAGCTCAGGAATATCATCTTTACTCAAAATACTTAATTGATTTCTATTGACTTTTCTTAATACTTCAGCAATTTCTTTTACGTCTCCTTGTTGGAAAATTCTCTTAATCAATGAATAATAGAAATTTCGAATCTTTTCACCCATGGTTTTGTTAATAATATTTTCAAATATTGCAATCTTTTTGTCAAGTTTTAGTTCTTTGAGAGTTTCATAATCTAAATCACCAATTATTCTATTTAACTGGATCTCCAAGTTACTTTTATTTAAATATTTTAAATAATCTTCCTCTAGAAGGTAATAAACAGTGGGGAGGTGATTGCTTTCTAGTCTCTTTATTATTTCTTTTTCAAAAACAAGTAATGCTTTCGGATCACCTTGTTCTGCTAGTTTTTTTAGGAGAGGAAATGCAATATTGTTAGGTAAAAGGTTAGAACTATAATTATTTTCTTCCCAAACTTGAAGTGTTGAACACTGAGCCCAAAAGATATCTTCTCTTGGCACTATATCAAAGCGATAATAAGAGACATCTGCAGGTATATAATTACCTTTCTCTACAAAGCCTTTTTCATATTTTATGAAGGCTTTAAATTCATTAACAGGGGCTATATCAATAATTGGTGTTAAATCTACACCTTTAAATCAATAGGGAGGATATGATGACAATTAAGAAATTTTCCATCATTAAATCGAATCTCAATACCAGTGTTAGACAAAACAACTTTTAAGTACTCATTAATTATGAAGTCGTATAACATAGCTCTCACTTTAAATTATCGTTTTATTTTTGTCTTATTATTGATTAGGATATGGATAATTTTAAACTTTTTATATTTAAGGAGAGAAAAATTAAGCGAGCTAAATTGTCTCAATTGTTCTTTTTATTCTCATGTCTTCAACAAGATCGCTGTCCAGAATGTGATGTATTGAGGGTACCAAGAATTCCAAACGCCGGGCAATTTACATTAAAACTCTAAGTGGATTCTCAGGTCAACAATTTTAAATATTGTTCTTATTTATCATGAGTTATTATTATTTTTAACTTCTTTACATTTCTATGATATGCACTAGTGAAGAAAATATAATAGAAAACATTTTTAGTAAAACCACACAATTTTAATTTTGTCGTTTTATATATTTAAATATAGAAAGATGTGGTAAGTTTATGGAATCGTTTAAATCAGTATTAATTGAAGACGTTAATATTTACAAGAATGGTTTAGAACGTGAAGATTATAGTTTTTGTAACATAATTGGTAATAGGTTAATTACCAATGCGGTATTTTTAGATTCCAAAGAGTTCAATTTAATTGGAGCTATATTAAAAGAAGTTTTAAATTTTTTTGCGATCATCGAAGAGCCTAAAAATTTAAAAAAAGAATTGGACAATTTAATTGATACATTTATAAATACTAAAGAGCTTAGTGTCAATTCCATAATGGAATTTTATTTAAATTTTTATAGTAACATTAGAAACGAAATAAATCCTGAATTTGAAAAATATAAGGATAATAAAGAATATTCTCTTTATTCTACAAAAGTCTGTCTCGATTTTTTAAAAGCAGAATTGGATAAACAAATTATACCTTATTCAAGAGACTTAATTTATTTCGGTGTCTCAAATGAGTTAAACAGAATTTACAGAAATTTTGGTTGTAATAAACATCAGTTAATTTTGAAGATTGTTTTGTTGTTTTCAGGAAGATTATATGATTATTACAGATTTCTCATAATGTCAAAGGAGCCTAAGTATGAATCCTGGGAAGAAAATTATCTTGTCCTAAAAGAGAAAATTAAAAAAAATATTAGTGAATTTGATATTGATGCAGAATACTTGGGAAAAACTAGAGATTTGCTATTTGAATTATGTAAAGAATGGCGTTTTATGTACATCAGATTATTGGATATTACACCCCAAGTTAAACGTGAGAAGACATCTATTCCTCCAAAAATCCAAGAAGAATTAAAAGGAATGGTTTCTAAAATTACCGATTCTGAAATGAAGGGTGATTAAATGACAGAAATAAGTGATATAAACGCGCAATATAATATGATTTTAACCCAATTACAATTAATGAATCCAAAATATAAATTGGATGAAATTAAATCTGATATTGAGGAACATTTATTTGATTTATTTATAGATGAGATTGAGATTAGGAAATTCTCAAGAGATATATCTTATTATAAAGTAAAGCGAGATTTGATTAAGCAAAAACTACAATTTTCTCGCCAATCCTCAAAATTAAGAGATGTAATGGATGATAAGATAAAAGTGGAGACAAATAAACTCAAATTAAAAAGAATTAAAAATAGTCTTAAGAGAAAAGCTTTCTTTGATACTCTCGATTATCCAGGAAATTTTAGCAAACAAGAACTATTATATATTAATCATACTGATAAGACTTACCAAGGGAGTGAATTCCCTGAAAATGAAAAGAACGAAAATCAAGATTTATTATCTCAATTAAAGCAGGATGTTAAAACTACCTCAAATCAAAAAATAATATTGAATGAAATTGATAAAAATGCATTTGAATTAAAAAGTGAATTTCCTGAAATTGAAGAGACTATTGATATTTTTAAGTGTGTTGTAGAAAAAGAAGATAGGGTTAAAAAAGTTGATATTAAAACACTTGATTTGGACCAAGAATTAAGAAATAGAATTCTAAAGCTTGTTATGAAACCAATAACTAAAGAAAAGGCTGACGATATCAACTTGATGCAATACATTGGATTTGTTGATAAGGATTAGAATACTATAAAACATTAAATTAATTCCTTTGTTATGAAAATAGTAATCGCTGATTCAAATATTTGGATTGGGGCGTTTGTAAGTAAAGATAAGTGGCATAAAAATGGCAAGAGATTTCTTGAATGGCTATATAATCAAAAAAATATTAGAGTTATAGTTCCAATTGGAGTAGTTTATGAAGTTATTGCTAGAATTCTTAATAATACCGATGGGGGATTTGAAAAAGCTAATAAAGCGTTTGAATTATTTATGACATACCCGGATTTCGAGATTTATTATAACACTGAAGAATCTTTTAACGAAGTAAAAAATGTTTTTCAAAAATATAAAAAATTCAGTTTAGTCGATTCTACAATTGTTATATTATATGAAAATAAAGGTTGTAATATTTTATTTTCAACAGATAGTGATTATAATGCTTGTCCTTTTATTTATAGGTTAGAGTTTCCTATTGAATTCTGAATTCTTATTAGTTATAAATTTTAAAGGAATTTATCACAATCACTATTATTTCAATTCTAACATCCAAATTTCATATTGGATTCACAATCAACTCGGGTTGAAGCAAGCTTCTGACTAGCCCAAACTTATCTTTCTAATTGTAGGAGAATTGATATGAGAGTAAGAAAAGTAGGTATTAATAAACAAGAAGTGAGAAGAAACGATATATAATGTTAGATAAATTAGAGAATGTTGGATTTAATCTTACGGGATAGTTGCACTGTATGCATTTTGGGACGGGGTTGTTGTTAATTGACGATAAGTCGGTTTTTTGTCCCAAATGTGAGGTATTGAATGATTAAGGAATTTTAAATGTAGAACGATACACATTCAAACTCTCTCAAGAGATTTGTTAAAGATTTTTCATCTCTTTCTTTATTATCTTTCACATACTACAAAGGATTTTAGCAATTGAAATTTCAAACCGATTTCAAATTAATTTTCCATCTAATGCATAATATTAGATCTCCTGATTCTGATTTGGAAAAAACAATAAAGTTAATAATATAAAGAATGAATTTGTACCTTATGGGAACTGAGGAATGGGATATCTCTGTTTGTGGCTTAAACTGTGTTAAATGCAAAAAATATCAATCCAACGAATGTGGAAAATGTCGCGGTCGGCTTGAAACTCACAATAGCCCAAATTGTGTATTCTTGCCATGTGCACGGGAGAAGGGACATCAATATTGTTTCGAGTGTGATGAGTTTCCATGTAAAAACCTGGAGGATTTCGCCTCTGATGATTTCGGTCATCACAAACAGACTGTAGAAAATATGAAAAAAATGAAGGAGATCGGAATAAAAAATTGGATCGCAGAACAAGAGAGATGTATGTATTGTCCCGGCTGGTTATTCTAACAATTGATAACACACGCTGCTATTTTATCATTAAGTGTTTTATCGAGTTATTTCTGTCTTTGAATCACTTTTCTGGGCTATTTTCTAAGCATTTAACAATATTATGATAAAACAGAGAAAAAAAATGACTAAAAGGAGTAAACATTTTTTTTTAATTTTATCTTATACTCTTGTAAATACTGATTTTAGTAATTTCTTTTACAAATAATAAATGTATAGATGTTTAACAGCAATAAAATTAAACCATCAATAAAATTTAAAATAAATTGAATTGTATAAATGGATGGAGCTGGAAATGAAAATATTAGGGATAGTTGTATAAGATTACCAATGTACCCATAAACCGAAAAAATACCAAGAATAATATTTAATATTGATAAGATTCCAAGAACGACTGAAGATATTTGATTTAATCTAAATCCAAACCATCTGCTTTCAATTACTTCATCTTCCTCATAGGTTTTTTTTAATTTGACGCAAACTAATAAAATATAGATATATACTAACAATATAGCCATATAAAAGAAGAAATTAATCAACGAGGTAGCTAAAGCAAACGACAATCCTAAACCTAATAAATCAGCGAGCTGAGTAAAAAATGTGATAAAAGTATACGTTAATCTAATGTAACTTATTACCCATGAAAAAACCAAATAAAACAGAATAACTCCTATGGTATTATTAATTCTAAACCCAAATATTTTGATATCACTTTTTTTTTCTTCAGTGATAATTTTACCATTTCTATATTTTTCTTCCTTCATAATCTATATGAATTTTCATTCAACCTAAATATATTAACTTTGATTATTTACGGATTATTTTCCTAATTTTTCCACTGGTATAATTAAATTTCTAAAAACAATTAGGTTTAGATCCAAAATCTGACTGTTTTTTCTAACGAAGCGACTAACCAATATTTAATCGGTGTTTTTTCTCCCAATAGTTCCATTAGTTCATCATAGCCGAAAGTTTTATCATTAATGTTTTCTATATACTTTTGTAGTTTAGTCGATAGAGACCTGATTAGTACCTTTAAGCTATCAAGATAAAAGCCACAGGTTTGGTGGACATATATAGCCTTTCCTCCTACTGTGCCAAGAATAGCTAGAAGATCATTCATGAAATTAGGATTACTAATACAAACTATGTATTCCCATGTATCCAGTAATTCTTGAAGGGAAATAAAATGATTTATTTCATCTATTGGAATTGCTAATTCACGTGTTTTTTCCCAAAATTCTGAATTAAGTTTTTCATATTTATGTTGAATTTTTTCATTAATTCTTTTTTGCTGTCCATGAGTTTTATTAAAAGAATCCTGTTTAGTAAACCATAGTTCCAATAATTCACGTATATTTTCAGTAATAAAATTTACTTGCCATACTTTTAGGCTTGTTTTTTCACCAAGGATGTCATTGATTTTTTCAGTTTTTACACCATTAATAAATTCAAGGTTGCTAAAGGATTCTTCCGGTATTAATTCTGACCATTTTTCAAGATATTCTAAGATTGGTTTCCATTTCCTAACCCAATCTTTATTTAGCTGAGCACTTTCATATTGATTTGATTGTGGGAAGTGATCATTCCTTATAGCATAAATAATCCGATTAATATAATGTTCTACCTTAAAATGACATCCTTCTAATCTCCCAATAGCTTTTCGAATGTCGTAAGCAAATTTTTTATCATGAGGAGAAGGGAATACAAGATTGTCTTCTAATTTATCAATAGTTAAAATCTCTTTGTCGGGTTCTTGAGTAACATTGTTCCACCACGGACGTAAATCTTTTCTTTTTAAACCATATCCAGGGACTTCAATAAATTCATCCAAATTATTCACCAAAATTAATCTTAAACTTGTTTTTAGTTTTCTTTTTTTGCCATTAATTATATGAATAATAGTAGCTAGGTTTTTGATTATTATAGTGTGATAGATGTAAATCCTATTTCAGAAAATCTGGATTTTTATATTCAGGTTTGGGGTATTTATAAAATCCTTGACCAGTTTTCCTTCCAAGATGTCCTTTATCAATATAATTGGTTTTCAAATACTCATATATTGCTTTTGCTTGTTTATCTTCAGAGGAAAGTGCGTATTTTTCTCGCATTTCCCATCCTACATCCAGACCATTGTTATCCATAATTCCAAAAACCCCAATTCCAATTTTCATGTTGCTCATCCAGCATTTATCAACTTGTTGAGGCGTAGTTACCCCGTTTGCAACCAATTCAAGTGCTCTACCCATTAATCCACCTAATAACGAATTAATTATGTATCCTGGCTGCTCTTTCTCAAGAATAATGGGCATTAATCCAATTCTCCTACTAAATTCAATAGTCACGTCAAGTACTTCTTTTGATGTACCGGGATG
>LAZR01002060.1_pt1 | contig 12003 bp, 8 predicted proteins | sample 329461 | NCBI WGS metagenome assembly LAZR01 (sample SAMN03002196, study PRJNA259156) | marine sediment metagenome | biome: sea floor; feature: Hydrothermal impacted sediments; material: marine sediment; isolation source: Loki non-amplified sample from Loki's castle hydrothermal vent sediment ...
CTCCAGGAGTTACGTATTCCGACGACCCGCTTCGCATGATGCGGGCGATCAGATTCGCTACCCAATTGAACTTTGAAATCGAATTGAAGTCCCTACAGGCAATCACCGAATACAAGGAACGGATTAAGATTATTTCCAAAGAACGCATTGTAGACGAGTTACATAAAATTTTAGCCAGTGCAAGGCCTTCCAAAGGCTTTGCCCTACTCCACAAAACGGAATTACTACCGTATATCCTTCCCGAATTGATCGCCTTACAGGGCATAGAGGAAAAAGAAGGGCAACGCCATAAAGACAACTTTTGGCACACCTTGGAAGTTGTTGATAACATCTCGGAGACCACAGATGACCTTTGGTTACGCTGGGCGGCTTTGTTACACGATATCGGTAAGGCCCCCACCAAAAAATGGCATAAAAAAATAGGGTGGACGTTTCATGCACACGAGTTTATCGGCTCAAAAATGGTCTATACATTGTTCAAACGACTGCGAATGCCCCTGAACGATAAGATGAAATACGTGCAGAAAATGGTACTTATGAGTTCGAGGCCACAGATATTGTCAGAGGAATTTGTAACCGATTCCGCAGTAAGACGATTGGTGCACGATGCTGGCGAACACGTCGATGATTTAATGACCTTGTGCGAGGCGGACATAACCACAAAAAATTCCCGGAAACAAAAGAAGTATAAAAACAACTTTAAAATCGTCCGCCAAAAAATTGAAGAAGTGGAAGAGCGTGATCACGTTCGTAATTTTCAGCCCCCGGTCAGTGGAGAAGAAATTATGGAGACGTTCGGAATCAAACCATCCCGAGAAATCGGCATTATAAAAGATGCGATCAAGGAGGCAATTTTAGAAGGTGAAATCCCCAACGAATATGAAGCTGCCAGAGCCTATATGTTTAGTAAAGCCAAAGCACTCGGACTGACTAAAGTTTGAGAAGTATCATAGTTCTACTTTTCTTTTATGTTGTGGAAGGTTTGTATGTATTGGTTAAGGATAATGACAGCTTGGTTTAAAATTCTTATCAGGATGTCGCAATAGGATGGCACAAGTTTCTTTTTAGCCATCAACGTATCCAGATTTATACTCTGTAAAGTTTTGGGCCCCAAACAATCCCATCTCACGACACTTTAGCCTCTGTTTATCCAGTTATCCAGATAATTTTATCAACTTCAATAATTACTACAGAATAAGAACACTCAAAGATTCGAAAACGAGGTGGTATAAGCCAACTAGCACACTATTAACTCGGTGTTAGAAGAATCCTGTATCACAAATTTTAGTCTACTACTGACGTCATTGCTTTCCCAACAAATAGCTATGTCAATTTTGTTGGTGCTAGTATACATTACGGAATCATTTGGATTAGGAACAAGGAAAGCCAAACGTACTTAACGGTACGTATATAATAGCGTTGTAAAAATGTCGAATAGATGTAAAAAATTTTTACAATACCTCTGAAATCACTGTTAATCAGTGTCGGGGTCGTGGAATGGAATGTTTTGATGTATAGGGCAATCCAAAATCTATGGTAATTTGCGATGGCCGACAAAAGAAATACAAATAAGAATATTTCGCTAATTTTTATACCGAAGATCAAATGCGTTAGATTCCATAGAATAGAAAACTTAGGTGATAGAGCGAGTCCGCATATGGGAAAATAAAAGCGATAGTATGGAAAACCGCTTATCGTAATGTTTGAAACCGAAGGCTAAACGTCGTCAAATCCAATGGACCTAGGTACTGTTATTTTTGTAGTGTTATGTATAAGCTTTATACCCAAAAGAGATCAAAACTTAAAATGGATATCTTTACATTACCGATTAAGATGAAGCGGAATGGATATTCTTCAATATTTATGTAATGAAAAAGTATTTTACACTTCTTGTTTTAATTTTGACATCCTTTTCTGGACTTGTGGCACAGCAAGATGCCCAATACACCCAATATATGTACAATACGGTAACCATTAATCCAGCTTATGCCGGCTCTCGAGGGGTACTCAGTATTGCAGGTCTACACCGTTCGCAGTGGATAGGTCTTGAAGGCGCCCCGAAAACGCAAACCCTAAACGTCCATAGTCCGATTTCGGAACGGGTCGGGATTGGGGTATCGATAGTTAATGATGAAATAGGTAATGGCACTAGTCAGGAGACTTTTTTTGATGGCGTATTTTCGTATACCATTCCCCTATCAAGAGAACGAAAACTCTCTTTTGGACTCAAAGCGGGCGGTAATCTTTTAAACGTCGATTTTACTAAACTTGCCAATTATAACGAAGAAGTTACCGGTGGCGGACTCGTTAATATAGACCAAAAGTTTTCTCCGAATTTTGGAGCTGGGTTATATTACTACACCGATAATTTTTATGCGGGCGTATCGATTCCCAATTTTTTGACCACTAAACATTTTGATGATTCGGAATCTAGTGCCTCCTTTTTAGCGGAAGAGCGACTGAATTTTTATTTGATTACAGGTTACATTTTTGAGCTCAATCAACGTTTGAAATTCAAGCCAACACTATTGACAAAGGTTATAAAAGGAGCTCCTTTACAAATAGACGTTTCGGCTAACTTTCTATTGAACGACAAATTTTCCCTAGGGGCCGCTTACCGTTGGGATGCCGAGGTAAGTGCTCTTTTCGGTTTTCAAATTAACGACAAGTTTCTGCTCGGGCTGGCCTATGATAGGGAAACCACTGAATTGGGTAGCCAACGTTTCAACGATGGCTCCTTTGAAGTTGTATTGCGCTACGAATTTCTTACCCGATACAAAAGAGTAGTTGCCCCAAGATTCTTTTAAAACATACATCTTACAAAATCCGTTTTTGGATGGAGGTAGGCTTATTTAAATTCCGAAGCAGTCTAAATATTTGAAGAGCCCTAAATGGAATTGCATATTTCATCTATGCCGAATCCTTCAAAGATTGCTAGTGTGGTAACTAGAAAGGTGCCATAAAAATCAATTTAGGAGTCTAGAACCGATATCAAAATCTTTACAATTGCGAAAAGACGTGATACCCCGCAATTGACATTTACTAATTTGGGGTAGCCTAACCCGTAATTGTTTATCAATTAAGCATTCGTATAAATCCTCTCTTTGGGATGGAATATAAATTTTGGGATATAGGCTCTAGGTAACTTTGCGAATAATTAATCGATTTAAAAAGAAATCCAAATTATTCAAAAGAAACCATACACGAGCTCAAAGAATTCTTGTAACAGCCGTATTTTTGCATAGTGTATAAATCCGCAATGCAGATGAAATTCAGAAACCTTGCTAAAGTAACCTTGGTCTTAGTATACTTGGTCATTATAGCTGGTGCAGTAGTACGCATGACCGGCAGTGGTATGGGCTGTCCGGATTGGCCTAAATGTTTTGGCTATTACATCCCTCCTACTGAAGTTGAACAACTACAATGGCAACCGGACAGGGAATTTAAAAAGGGTCAAGTCATAATTGTGGACAGCACCCTGCAGGTTGCCAAAATGGATATTAGGACCTCAGCGGCATACGACGGAAAAAACTGGGAGGCCTACACCAAACACGATTACGCGATTTTCAATCCCTGGCACACCTGGATTGAATTCATAAACCGGCTCTTTGGAGCCTTGGCCGGTCTTGCAACCCTGGTTTTAGCTTTTTTCTCCGTCCGATTTTGGAAAACCCGTAAAAAAGTGACCCTCCTATCTTGGCTGGTGGTGTTCGGCATGGGCTTTCAGGCTTGGTTAGGGGCTACCGTAGTCTATTCTGTTTTGGCCCCCGCAAAAATCACTATCCACATGATAATGGCGCTTGTCATTGTGGCCGTATTGATTTACCTGATACACACCACGAAAAAGGAGTACACCAATCAAACCTATGTTAAGAATCTCGGTACATTGCTATCGGTAGCTTTGATAGTTACGATGGTGCAAATTATACTGGGCACCCAAGTGCGCCATATTGTCGATGAGCAAATAGATATAGTAGGGGAAAGCGCAAAACAGCTTTGGCTGTCCGATTTCGATTGGGCCTTTTACGTACATCGCTCCTTTTCCATAGCTGTGGTTTTGTTAAACCTGTTTATCGCCAGAAAAATCTGGAAGCATACATTGGGCTATTCAAAAATTAACTGGGTGCTGTTTTTCTTGGGAGTTGAACTCCTGACCGGTGTCAGTATGTTTTATCTTGATTTTCCGTTCGGCACCCAGCCGATTCATTTGATTATCGCATCCCTATTGTTCGGGGTACAGTTTTATTTGGTTTTGGAGGTGTTCAAGGCCAAATCGGTACAATTGAGCTGAAACCGCTACACGCCACGCACCAAGGCAATAGCTGAACCCACTATTTCGATTGATTTTAACGGGCTGACCGAATCGGTAATAATCTTGATAAACTCCCAAACCTATCCCCCCCTAAACGTATATTTCTTCGTAACTTTGCCCTTCCACAAAAACGAACACCATGATTTATAAAATTCGAATAATCTTGGATGCTAAGGAGGATATCTTTCGGGATATCGAGATTCAGGACAGTAGTACCATGGAAGAATTTCACAATGCCATCGCGCAATCGTTCGGCTTTCTTGGAAATGAAATGGCCTCTTTTTATACCTGTGATGAAGAGTGGAAGCAAGATGAAGAAATCGCTCTTTTTGATATGAGCGACAGCGATTCGGATGTACGTCTGATGAACGAAACGTTCTTGGAGGATGTGATGACGGAAAACAACCCAAAATTGATTTACGTCTACGATTTTTTAAGTATGTGGACATTCTTGGTCGAGCTGGCGGATATTGTCGAGCCAGAATCGGGCATCTCGTATCCTAACGTCCTTTTCAGTTTTGGTGAACTACCGGAAAATCCTCCGGAAACCCATTTTAAATCTGAAACTTCCTATGACTTTGAGGATACCTTTGAGAATTACGATGACCTTGATTTTGATGAGAATTGGAATTGATTGCAAGAGCGACCAAATGCTTCGTGTCATATAATACACTGAAAACTTTCTAGAATAACATAGATGTTCCACTCTATTGGAACGGCAAAAACTGCATTTTTTAATGATCAATCTATATTCCGCCCAAATCGAAACAATTTCCCTTCACCGCGTAGGGAACAAAAATAAAGCAGAAGGCCTTTTTCTTTCCGAAGAACCGTTTAGACTCAATGACGAGACCACTGGCTTGCTGAAAGAATACTTTTTCAAACCCTTCCGTGAAAAGGAAGAAAACTACTTTAAGTTTTCCAACGAAGTGGATGTGGAGTTCAATGAACTTTTTAAAATCGCATCCGCAATATTCGATAGTCCCGATACCACACATCCTAACTCAAGAAAAATTGCAAAGCATCTCTTTGAACAATCAAACCATCCGCACATCAAAAGTGGGGAAGTCTATATTGCCCATTTAACAGGACTTTTGTTGGATAATGTCAAGACGGATGCCATCGGCATATTCAAAAGCGAACTCAAGCACGATTTTCTACAATTCGAAGAAAAGGGAAGCAACCTTGATATTGTCATCCAACAAGGTATTAATATCAACAAACTGGACAAGGGATGCTTGATTTTCAATGTTGGCAAAGAGGAAGGCTATAAGGTGCTATCGGTCGATAGTAACCGCTATGACACAAAATACTGGCTAGAGGAGTTCTTGGGAGTAACTCCCTTGGCAGACGAAAATTTCTACACAAAAAATTACTTAAAGTTCTGCCAGAATTTCGCCAAAGACGTTGTATTACCCGCGGAGGACAAGCAACAGGAAGTGCTCTTTATGAATCGAGCGGTCAACCATTTTGCCAAGAACGATAGTTTTGAGGAAAGCAATTTTCTTAATGAAGTCATGGAAAACCCGGAGTTCATACCAGAATTCAAGAACTACAAAGTTGAAAAGGGACCCAAATACAGCGTTGAGGATGTCTCAAACTTCAACATTGCCAATAAAGCGGTAAGCGACGCCCGAAAAAAAATAAAGAATGTCATTAACCTCGACACCCATATTCAAATTAAAATGGATTTTATAAATCCCGAGTCGGCACAAAAGTTTGTTGAAAAAGGTTGGGACGAGGAAAAGCAGATGTACTATTATTTGGTGTATTTCAACAAGGAAGAAAAGAGTTAACCATAGTTAAAAAATACGTATGACCAACGGCTTCAGACTCCTTTGGTCATATTTTTATCCGCTGTTCAATAATCTGTTTCATACTTACATCCTGATAGTTACGCCTAACGAAGTTTAGTGCTAAATCAAGTACTTCGCCCATAGTTTTACACTTCTTAAAATTGGGATCTAGGGTAAGTTCAAAAATACTATCGCGAAGCATTTTGGTATTTTCATCCGTAGAAATGGTGTCCGATTTTGCGATGGATCGCAATTTTTTGATTCGGTTTCCCGAACTTAAAATGCGCTTCGCAACTATAGACCGTTCTTCGAGTTTATATTGATCCACGGAATCTCGCAATAACTTATTCCGTACCAATTCGACCATTTGATAGTTTTCCTTAAAAAACTGGGGCCGGTAGACTTTCAGTTTGCCCTCAAAACACTGTTGATCAAAATCAATGGCCCTAATGCGGTAGACCACATGATCAAAATCATGTACGGGCACAATCACATAATTGTATGAACGCATGTCGCCCAACAGCCGAATCATACACCGCTCGTTAAACTTTACGAACTCCTTGGCCAATTGTGCCTTTTCCGATTCCGTGCAGTTGGGCAACATATCCTTTATAAAAACATCTCCGGGAATACCGGCGATATGCTCTTCGATCAAGGTATCCTTATACACCAAAAAGTTAAGATTATAGGGCGATAACATATGCTCCAATTCTAGGCCATAAATCCGTGAAGCATCGGTTTTTTTGATATAAAAATAAGTGAAATTGTCGTTAAGAATATTCCGAATACGAATTCGAAACGGTTTTGAATTACCAAAGGTACAGTAGTCTACGGCATCGACATTCAAGTATTGGTGGATGCTATTACTACCATCGGAATGCAAAATAGAATACACATTTTTCAGGCTATTATCGATTTCTTTCCGCTCGAATTCCGGATAATATACACGAATCCATAGGGTATCCTCATCGTTTGAATCATATACTACCACGGAACCGGAAAAGCGGAGCAAATCTTCGTAAAAGATGGGAATTTCAATTTTTCGATTATAATTATCCAGATAGGCATCGAGCCTATCGTTTACCGGATAAGCCGGCTTTTTCTTGGACATCAATCGTTCTTCGGACATAATTTGCATTTATTTGTAACAAAGCTAAGGTTTTGTCGTCAACTTAGTAGCGCACAAGATATTTAGAGAAAATCCTAATCCTAATTAAGACTTCAAATTTTGGAAAAAATACTTACTGTCAACCACCTCAGCAAAAAATTCGGGCAGCTGCTCGCTGTTAACGACCTTTCATTTACTATCGAAAAGGGAAATGTGTATGGAATTCTGGGTCCGAATGGTAGTGGAAAGTCTACGACCCTAGGTATTGTCTTGAATGTTGTTAACCGTACCAAAGGCGAATTTGCATGGTTCGATGGCAAAACATCTACCCACAATGCGTTGAAAAAAGTGGGCGCTATAATTGAACGCCCTAATTTTTACCCTTACATGACCGCTGTTCAAAATTTAAATTTGGTCTGTAAGATAAAAGAAGTTCCGAATACAAAGATTGAAGAGAAACTTGAACTCGTCGGACTTTTAGACCGGAAAAACAGCAAGTTCAGTACTTTTTCATTAGGTATGAAACAGCGCTTGGCAATCGCCTCTGCCCTACTTAACGACCCGGAGATATTAATTTTGGACGAACCTACAAACGGCTTAGATCCACAGGGCATTCATCAAATTCGGGAGATTATTAAAAAAATAGCTGCTGAAGGCACCACCATATTATTGGCCTCGCACCTTTTGGATGAAGTGGAAAAGGTATGTAGCCATGTAGTCATTCTCAGAAAAGGGGAAAAGCTGTACTCCGGTCGGGTAGATGGCATGCTTGCCAGTCATGGCTTCTTTGAGCTTCGGACACATAACACGGAGCTATTGAAAGACTATCTAGGGAAGCACGCCAGTTTTGGAGCAATTAAAGAGGAAAATGGATTGATTACGGCTATCCTCAAAGAGCAAATGGATGCAACAGAACTTAACAGAGCTCTTTTTGATCAAGGAATAACACTCTCTCATCTAGTCAAGCGAAAGGAAAGTTTGGAAGAGCAGTTTCTGGAATTGACCAAGAATCAGGCGAATTAGAAGTGGCCTTGTAATTTACTAGGAGTTTCTCTGGCATTCTAGATATCCAAACCTTTGACAAAAGTAAATTACTGAAAATCAAACTGAGTAGGAAAATAAGAAGTAACACTACATAACCAATGGTACGACTTTTACAGATTGAATTTATAAAACTTTGGAATAACAGGGCCAGTAAGATATTGATTATATCCTATTTTGTGCTCTTAACTTCCATTGCCCTCGTAGCTGCCATCAAATTTGAAATAGGCCCCATACAATTTCATCTTGCCGACCAAGGTATTTTCAATTTTCCGTATATCTGGCACTTTAACACCTTTATTGCGGCACTTTTCAAACTTTTCTTAGCTATCGTTATCGTGTCGATGATGTCTAACGAATACAGCAATAAAACCATTAAACAGAACTTGATCGATGGACTTTCGAAGAGGGAGTTTATCCTTTCCAAATTCTTGACCGTTATCTCATTTGCCCTAATTTCAACAGTTTTCGTATTTATAGTATCCTTTGTTCTAGGGCTTACATATTCTGATTTTGATGAACTATCCATTATTTTTTCCAATCTAGAATTCCTATTGGCGTATTTCGTCAAATTGGTCGGTTTTTTTACATTTTGTCTTTTCTTGGGAATTTTGGTGAAACGTTCCGCTTTTGCATTGGGATTTCTTATTCTATGGGCTATTATTGAACAAATTATATTCGGACTATTGGGATGGAAACTTGTTTCTTGGGAGACGGCAAGCGCTATAAAAGGAATTTTACCGCTCGAGGCGATGTCCAATCTCATTACAGAACCCTTTTCAAGACTTAAGGCGGTACAATCGATTGCCAACGAAATCGGTGAACAGGTAAATCTGGATTATCAAGTTCATTGGTATGAAATCGTAGTTGTACTCTGCTGGACGGCCCTATTCGTGTATCTTTCTTACGCCCTGCTTAAAAAGCGCGATTTGTAGAAAAGGACCTTCGCGAGAACCTTTTAAAGTTCAACCGGCAGTCCGTTCCAACACTCTTGAAATATAGCAGCAAGCCCCTTGCTATTCTTCACCGACCGTTTTAGGAAATCTATATCCAAGACATGCTTCAGTTTTAATCTTTTTGGTCGGCCTATATTCCCAACGTCGAAATTCCCTTTTACAGCATTATTTAAGAAGTAGCTTTACAACCGTAAGGTTTGTGCGGTGAAATCCTTTACCGACTGTGCGGCCACTATTTTGGATAAGCATAGCCTATGAGGCAAGGATGGGACGAACTCTATACCATATACCCTTATCGGGGTCCGACATCTGTCTCAAAAATCAGGTCAGTGATACGGAAGCTTTGGAGCATTTTAGTCCTTTACGCTAGCTTATAGGTCTTTGGTCGTGAATCCATACTACTGCCATAGTATATTACATGAGATTTAGTATCTTAAGACCTTTTGATTGGTGTTTCAGATGCAGAAAACAATTCTAATTTTCATCTTCCTTATTTGGTGTGGCCAAGCCTTTTTACAGCTTACTTGTCCCACCCTCAACGCTCCGCAAAATGTGGATACCGATGTACCTGTCGATGCACTTATTTCATGGACCCCAGTAGAGGGAGTTCCTGGCTATCTCGTAGCAATAGGCACGGCGCCCGGCACCGATAATATCCTAAGGCAGCGAAATGTAGGTATAGCTACTTCAATCAAACCACCAATTGGTTTGCCTACCAATACCGACCTATACATTACGATCACTTTATTTTTTTTCGATAGGGATAATATCGACTGTGGTAGCGAGGTTTTTCGAACTGAGGTTGTGACCTCACGGCCAGATTGGACAAATCTCAGCTATCCTGAAGACGGTCAGATGAATGTTGAAGTGGGTACAACTATTTCGTGGGATTATGTCCCGAAGGCGACAGGCTACGAACTCAGTATGGGCACGGCTTCCGGAAATAACAATATAATCGATGGCGTACGGATATTTAGCGGTATGTCATATAGACCCGAAATTAGGCTACCCGAACAAATATTCTTTTGCCAAAATGAAATTCCATTTACCGTATCAACCAACGATACGGCCGAAGGGTATCGATGGTTTATGATACATCCTGAAAATACTGAAACACTATTGTCCAGTTCCCTTTCAGTAGGATTATCTCAAAATGGAACGGAGCTGATAATGGAAATCCCTTACCGTCTTCAAACTATTGGTTTAATGCGCTGGGAAGTGAACAACAAGAATTTAGGCGCATTTTGGACTTAAGCGATGAGTAATGGGAATAAATATAATATACTACTTTTTACTATAGATAAGTTTCCTGTAGATTTAGCATATTAAAACATTTTGATATTGTCTAGGATGCAAAGAGGATTGCTATTCGTACTATTTTTCGTCACTGCTTTACTAGGGCATGCGCAAACCTGTTCTACCTTGACACAACCTCGGGACGGCGCTGTTAATATTCCAGTGGATACCAGGGTAGCCTGGTCTGAAATAACGGATAACATAGGATTTGTAGTCTCTTTTGGCACTACTCCTGGTGATGGGGATATAATTCGGAATCGCTCTTCCGGTTTAAACAATTTCTATGTTCCCCAGACCGGTCTACCAGCCGACACTCAAATCTATGTTACCATAAGCTATTATAAGGCGGGTCAGGATTTTACCACCTGTGAAACGGAAACTTTCCGTACAGCTCCCATAACATCACCGCCCGGATGCACTAGGTTGACAGAACCTTTAAACGCTGCCGTTAATATCGCTGCCGAAACAAAATTGGAATGGGAATACGCCCCAACGGCCACAGGATATTTAATTTCCGTAGGCACTGCACCAAACCTTAACGATGTTTTCGATAATTTGGATGTCGGCAATGTTCTTAGTTTCGAACCCCCGGAAGGATTACCGGCAGACCAAAGCGTTTACGTAACCCTGACCCCTTATAATGATGTGGGAAGGGCCTCATCGTGCTCGGTAGAAAGTTTCTCCACAACTTCGGTAGTCATCGACTGCGGTCCGTTTTTTGACTATAGAACGGGAGAAACGCTTAACCTAGGACCCGAAATAGACTTCCCTGAATTTATCGGGTTATGCAAAGATCAGGTAACACTAAGCGTAGAAAGTGAGGATAAAGCCGATGGCTATCGGTGGTATTCCTTTACTTCGGACGGTGCCGAAACACTGATATCTTCGAACCGCTCAGTTGAATTGCCTAGTGTGGGCACCTACCGCTACGAGGCCTATAATTACATTACGAGATCAACAAGCACGGTAGAATGTGCCAAGTCTAAGGTTTTCACGGTTATTCCCTCGGAAAGCGCCATTATCACTTCTGTAGAAGACACTCAGGCCCCACTCGGCAGAACCTTGGTAATAAACATTACAGGTGACGGCGTTTACGAATTCGCCTTGGACAATAGTGAAGGACCGTATCAGTTTGCTAATAGTTTCGAAAACGTCTCCAGCGACTTCCATTTTATCTATGTCAGAGATCAAAATGGATGCGGTATCACCGAAAGCTCGGTGCAACGAAAGTTAAGTAGTAACGATTTTCCCAAGTTCTTCACGCCCAACGGGGACGATGTAAACGACTACTGGCAGTACATTGTACCCGAAATAAAGCAGGAAATCGTATTAACGACCCTCCACATTTTTGATAGATTCGGTAATCTGCTCGCCGATATCGACCCCGACTCACAGGGGTGGGACGGCACATTTATCGGCCGAAAATTACCGTCATCGGACTATTGGTTCCGGGCGATTGCGGTAAATGGTGAGGAAGTTAAGGGGCACTTCACC
>LAZR01002061.1_pt1 | contig 11997 bp, 12 predicted proteins | sample 329461 | NCBI WGS metagenome assembly LAZR01 (sample SAMN03002196, study PRJNA259156) | marine sediment metagenome | biome: sea floor; feature: Hydrothermal impacted sediments; material: marine sediment; isolation source: Loki non-amplified sample from Loki's castle hydrothermal vent sediment ...
ATTTGTGAACATTCATTTTTTGTATATGTTGATAAAAATTTAATAACAAGAGATTGTTTTATTGCTGATATTAATATAGAAGTTCCAGAAATTTCTACTGTCCAAGAAACTGAGGAACAAACAACGCTGGAAGCCGATGCAATTAAAACCAATTTGGTAAAAAAGTGCTAATAATCTCAGATCAACTGTTCCTATAGAATTACTTTCTTCTTAAAATTTTATTTAACTCTTCTCTTTGTTTGTTTAAAAGAGCACGATTTTTGTCAATTATAGTTTTCCAGAGTTTTTCTCGCTCTTTTTCGGATACATAATTTAATTTCTGGTATAGTCGTTTTATCTCTTCCATGAAAATCATATTTATAATAATATTAGTTTCTAATTGAACTTTGTGATATATAAATTGCATTATTAACTTGTTATGAACTATTTAAAGATAGGATTTTATTTAAAAAAAAAATTTTAAAAAAAAGGTGCCCTCCGGGAATAATCCTCCAAATATATTAAAAAACTACTAAAAAAAGAATATTTAAGGCTGGAAATAAAAGATTTCATATTTTACATGCTATATTAAAGAATTTTTAAAAGGGTGGGAAATTAAAATAGCATTACACTTTAAATGTTTGGATAACCACTAAGTTAAGAAGTGAAAAGGAATTTTTTTATATACTCTTAGATTTTTGCTAAACTTTCAAGAAATATGAGAAAAAGCTTTGGATAAAGAATTACACTTTTCACATTAGTAAAATTTATTAAATAATTCCTAAAAGATATCGAAATAAGATATAAAAAAGATGCGCCCTCCGGGAATTGAACCCGGGCCGCCAAGTTGGCAACCTGGCATAATCACCATTTTACGATAATTTCGATAATCGAAATTTCTCTATACTAAGAGCGCGTTTTTAATAATTTAAAGAAGATTCTAAAAAATTAAAATTTAATGATTTTAAGAATAGAATTTTGATGTTTTAGACTATTTCTGATATAACTTGCTTAATTGTATTATTATTTACAAAATCTTCAAGTTCCTTTAAACTATTTGGTAAACCTTCTCGGACTCCAATCTCCTTACATTCTAAGAAAGACATAGCAGTAGCCATTTTCGATATTTTTTCAAGAGAGAAACCGTTTAAGTGAGAAATTAAGATTCCGCTTAAGAAAGCATCCCCCGCTCCAGTAGAATCTTCAATTTTTCCAGCAGAGTAAACTCCACTATTTATAATTGTTTTTCCATTAGATATAATTGAACCGTTTGGACCATCAGTGATAGAGATTAATTTAACTCCCATTTCCAAAAAATTTTTAATCATAAGCGTTTTTTTCTTTTCGCCTGTAAATTCTTGAGCTTCTTCCAAGTTAAACGATACTACATCAGAATTGGAAACCAAGATTTTTGCCCACTTTGGGGCGTTTTTGATAATTGACATACTGGGGGCTGCAAAAACGGTACCACCATTATCTTTTGTATGTGTTATTGCTTTTTCAATTGATTTACAACTATCCTCAGAAGTTAATGATGTCCAAGCGAAAGCTTTTATATTATCAAATAACTCTTCTTTGACATCAGAAGGTTTTAATAAGTTATTGGCTCCTTTATAGGCAAGAATACTTCTATCTTTACCCCATGGTGTTCTTAATATTATAGATAATGCCGTAGTATCTCTATCAGTCTGAATTAAATGAGATAAATCTACACCACGTGTATTTAAATCTTTCAAACAAATTTCAGCTGAAAAATCATTCCCTATCACGCCAATGTATGCGCTTTTCAATCCTAACATTGAACAATTTGCTGCTATATTAGCACCTGAACCTCCTGAAACAAACCTTACATTTTTAACATTTAATTTGCGAGAATATTCAATAGCTGCATACTTTTTAATAATATCTTTATCTATTAATTCAAAGCGTAAAAGATCGTCAATCTCAATTATTACATCTAAAGTACAGCTTCCAATTGTTATTAATTCTGGAAAATTCAAAATACTCACTTGTAAAATTTTTGAATTATGATTTTATAGAATAAGTTGAAAATAGAATTAAGTCTTTTAAAAATTTTGCTAATATGTGAATCTTAGAGATTATAAAAAATAAATTTATTACTCATCTGATTTAAGACGTTTCAATTCTTTTTCTAGCTCGGCAATCTTCTCATCAGAACCAGCACTAGGGAGTGCTACCCCCATCTCCACTTGGATTTCAGCATCCATTTCCCCTAAAACGTCATTAACTTCTGAATCTGTAATCGCAGTATCTAGTGATATGCTATCTATGCCTTCTGTTGTGATTTCCGCTGTTACAGCAAAGTCTTCCATATCAATATCAATATTTTTCATCATTTCCATAAGTTGCGGAATGGAGAATTGATTTTTTAAAGTTGAGAGAGATTGAGAAATTCCAGTCATAATTTGGGCTACATCTTTTACCGCGTTAGCTTGTTCTAATTTAAATAATAAACTCTCTAAGTTTGTTCTAAATCNATCAATTGCGCGCGCCTGTTTGCGAGTTTGAAGGTAGTTACGCGCATGAAATTGAGAACCCTCCATGTCGCCTTGTTTTCGTAAATTTACTGCTTTATCTCTTGCTAGCTTGGCACTTATTTCTAATTTTTTAGTTTGTCGCATCAATCTTTTATTAAAGACTTTTAATTTAATTGCTGCTGAGCGGACATTATCTTTACTCCTCCCTCCAGAAAGCCATTTTGAGATATCTTTTAGAAAACCCATAATTATCAAATCTTGTTAGTTATTATATAATATATAAATAAATATGATGTATATATAATTTTTTGGAGACCAATAATTACTTACTATGTTTTAAAGAGTAAATTTGATATATACGGTTAGAATTATTAATAATACAGATAATTAAATTAAATTAGCTATAAATAGAAAAATTGTTTTTATATAGTTACCATGTCATCAGTTGATTCAAAACTTTATACGTTTGCAATAAGCACTGCAAGGGAAGCAGTTGATTTGGACAATCAAGGAAAAGCTAGACAAGCAATAAATAAATATTTACAAGCTGCCCAAATCTTAACACAGTTCATAAAATTTAATAAAAATCCTCAAATGAAAATGTTATGTCAAAAAAACATCGAAGAATATGTTGAAAGAGCTAAAGTACTAAAATCCAACCTCAGTGGAACAAGACCAAGGAGGGGGAGACCAGCTGACAGATCAAGTGCTTCAGGTGAAGGAACTTCTGAATCTGAAATAGAGGGTGTATCTTCAGAAGAACAAGAGCTTATTGATATGATATCTGGAACGATAGTTACAGAATTACCTAATGTAAAATGGAATGATATCGCAGGTTTAGAAAATGTAAAGCAAGCAGTAAGAGAAGCAATAGTTCTACCGATAGCAAAACCAGAACTATTTACTGGTGCTAGAAGGCCATGGTCTGGAATATTATTATTTGGACCACCTGGATGTGGGAAGACATTATTAGCGAGAGCTGCTGCAACTGAGTGTAGTGCAACCTTTTTTAGTGCTTCTTCTGCAGATTTATTAAGCAAATGGTTAGGTGAAAGTGAAAAATTAATCAGTTCGTTATTTAAGGTAGCACGTTTAAAAGCACCAAGTTTAATATTTATGGATGAAATAGATTCTATTGCTACAAAACGAGGAGAGGGATCTGAAAGTGGAGGTGAAAGAAGGGTTAAAACGCAGCTTTTAAGTGAAATACAAGGATTAAAATCTACTCATGATAAGATACTATTAGTTTTAGGAGCCACAAACCGTCCCTGGGATATTGATAATGCAATGCTAAGTAGATTTGAAAAAAGAGTGTACGTGCCTATTCCAGATTTAAAGGCAAGAGCGGGTATTTTCAAAATTCATACGGAAGGAATAGAATCAGTATTATTAGATGAAGATTTTATTGAATTAGCCGTTAGAACTGAAGGTTATTCAGGAAGAGACATTGCTAATGTATGTCGTGAAGTAATAATGCTACCGATACGTGAATTAGATATGAGTGGTTTACTAGAGAGTTCAGATAAGGAAGTTAAAGTAAGGGATATCTCATTGAAAGACTTTAAAAAAACACTTAAAAAAGTTAAACCAATGACTAGCAAGGCGTTATTAAAGCAATACCAAAACTGGGCAGAGGAATTCGGAGAAATATAAAGAATTAAAAGGATTAATATGGAAAGACAAAGAGAAAGAACAAAAGAAATTCCTAAAGAACTTAAAGAAAAAGCTGAAAAAGAGCTAGAGGAATTAAGGAAAGAACTTGCAAGGTTAAGGAAATTAAAAGAAGAAAAAGAAGATTTAGTGAGAGAAGCGGCTCAAAAAGAAATTATTAAAGAGGAAGAAACCAAGACAACAGATTTAAATTATATAGAAGAAGAATTTGAAAAGCTTCAGGATCTATTATCTTCTCAGTTAGGCGAAATAGATCGCAATGCTTATAAACAACATGCAGAGCAGATAGAAACGGAACTTCAATCTCTTGAAGAAGAGATTATTGGAGAAAAAGGATTAATCGAGAAAAAATTAACTGCTTATGAGAATTTAATAAAAGCTTACCCTTGGCTTGAAGAAGAACGAAAGAAATTTATGTATTCTATACCCGATAAAACTAAATACGAAAATGATTACAGATCCTGGAAGATTGAGTGGGCAAAAGTATTGTTTGATTATGCTAGATTCGCTGTCCTTCATATAATATATATCAGAGAATTAAATTCAGAGAAACCTTTTTCTAACTTTAATAATCGAGAAAAATATATAAGAAAAATTGTTAAAGAATTGATCAGCCAAAATCAAGCAAAATGGCTCTCAAAAAAGAAAGATAAATTACGCATATATTGGAAAACCCTCGAAGTATGGTCAGACGAAATTTATAATTGGGCGTATGAAAATGGAAAAATTGAACCTATTATGATTTATGAGCTAAGAGAAGCAAAGCAAGAAGATTTTTCTAATCTACCCTTAGAAGATTTAGAAGAGATTTTTAAAATTATGGCAAAGAATCATAGAGCTAAAGTTTTAAAACTAGAGGATGGACAGATAGCATTCAAGATAAAATTAGAATAATTTTTTTATTGATTTATCATGAACACTTAATAAAACACCTCCATTTATGATGGTGATGAATTAAGCCTGATTTTTTTGAAAAAAAAATCAAAAAATCACTACACTGTAATCCATTTAAAGAATGATTCTTTCTTTTTAGGTGTAAATGATTCGCGCTTTCAATGTTCGGATATATCCGAACAAGATGCAACGGAATCAGATTCACAAAACAATAGGGTGTAGTCGCTTCATTTACAATCTGATGCTCAATGAGAGGAGGGAAGTCTATGAACGGTTTAGAGACGATAAAGATGCACTTAAGAAGCACACCTATAAAACCGAAAAGCAATATAAGGTTGAGCTTCCGTTTTTAAAAGAAGCTGATTCCATTGCCTTACAAGCCTCAAGAGAGCATTTGTTTGAGGCATATCAAAACTTTTTTAACGGTTTAAAAAAAGGTCGTAAGGTCGGCTTTCCAAAATTCAAGTCAAAGAAAGGAAAGGAAACCTATACGACTAAACAAACGAATAGAAACATCAAGATTGATTTTGAAAGAAAGAAATTAAAGTTACCAAAACTAGGATGGCTTAGATTTAACGATAAGAGGGTGTTTTCCGAAAAGATCAACCATGCCACTATTAAAAAAACGAAATCAAACAAGTATTTCGTTTCTCTGACATTAAAGGCGCGGGAGGATGTAAAAGAACTACAAGAGGTATATGAGAAAGATATTACTGCATTTGATATGTCAGCAAATAATTTTTTGGTGAATGATCTTGTTAAGATGGAGAATCCACGATTCTACCGTTTAGAGCAAAAAAAGAACAAGAAGCTAAACAAGGAACTTTCACGAAAGAAGAAAGGTTCTAAGAATCGAGAAAAAGCACGTTTAAAAATAGCACGACACTACGATACAATATACAACAGAAAGAAGGATTGGACACATAAGCTCTCCCGAAAATTAGCTGACACGTTTGATGCGATCATTTTAGAAAACTTAAACATGAAGGGAATACAGAAGTTCAATTCTGGTTTATCAAAATCGGTTTCTTTAGATTTCTCATGGTATCAATTCACCACCTATTTAAAATATAAGATGGAATGGTTAGGAAAGCATTTCATCCTCGTAGATAGATTTTTTGCTTCCAGTAAACTCTGTTCATGCTGTGGTTGGAAAAACAACAACCTTACCTTACGAGAAAGAGTGTGGACATGTTTGGATTGTGGATCTACCCATGAGAGAGACGAAAATGCTTCTTTTAATCTGAGAGAGGAAGGAATAAGAATCCTAAAAGAAGATAAATATATCACGATCATCCATGATGATAAAACTACCGTTGGAACAACGGGAAGTCACGCCTTTGGAGATGATGTAAGACCTAAAGAGATTCTTCAGAATCTTTTCGGGCAGTTTTCGAGGAAGAAGGAATCCATCACCCTTTAAGGTGTGGTAGTTCAATGCCTTCGTTTTATTCTTTAATATAATAATTCTAAGAATTTGTAATTAATTATATTTTACCATGAAAACTTCTGATAAAGGTTTTATCTTCGAAATACAGCGCTTTTCAACTGAAGATGGTCCTGGAATACGAACTACTATCTTTTTTAAACAGTGTCCTTTAAGATGTATTTGGTGTCATAATCCCGAATCTATTCTTAAAAAACCCCAACTTCAATGGATAAGTCACAAATGTATAGGGTGTAATACTTGTATTAAGACATGTTCACTAAATGCATTAGAACTCAATACAGAAGGTATGAAAATTAATAGAGATAAATGTAATAGTTGCGGAGATTGTGTAGAGGAATGCCCAAGTACAGCTTTGTCTATGTTTGGAGAGTTGTGGAATTTGAAAGATCTCTACTCTGAGATTGATAAAGATAAAATATACTATTTACAATCTGGTGGAGGTATTACTGTTTCTGGAGGTGAACCTACGTTACAACCTTGTATTGTCGAAGAATTATTAAAAGTTTGTAGAGAGAATAGAATTTCAACAGCTTTAGATACATGTGGGTATGCTTCAAGAAGTATTTATGAAAGTTTATTACCACATGTAGACTTAATTCTGCTAGATATAAAAGAAATTGATTCAGAGAAACATAAGGAATTTACCGGTGTCTCTAACGAGAGAATATTGGATAATGCTATCTGGATTGCAAAATTTGTTAAAGAAAAAAATAAGAAAATGTGGATAAGAACACCATTAATCCCCAGATATACAGCCACAGAAGAGAATATTAAAGGGATAGGGAAATTCATTGTAGAGAAACTTCAAAATATCCCCAATCGCTGGGATTTACTTGCCTTTAATAATTTATGTACTGCAAAATATGAAAGATTAGATATCGAATGGCCCTTAATGAATGAACCTTTAATGACAAAAAAAGAGATGGAACGCTTTCATGAAATTACAAAGGAAACTGGAGTTAAAAAGACTCATTGGTCAGGACTAACAAGAAGTATTTAAAGTATTAATAAATCTCCTAAAAAGAAACAGAATAATTTACACACTTTCTATTCCATTCTTAAAATATTTTACACGTCTCTTATTTATATAATCATTAAATTCTTTAGCTTTATCTTGTAAATCTTTTGTACCTATATCATTCATATCTTCAATTAAATTCATGCTTCCCCTAATAAATTCATCATCAGGTGAAAAATAATTATCAGACAGACAGTTGAATTGAGTGATTATTGTATTAATTAAAGGGGGAAATAATTCACTATTTTCTTCAATATTTCGTTTACCAGCATTATAGATAGAGTGAATGAGATGAAGCCAACGATTAGTTGCTACATCATCTTCCTTATGTACATAAGCTCGTACAAAAGCATATTGAACTTCTGCTAAGAAGGACTCAATATTTCCTTTATGTGTATCTAAAAAGGCTTGTTCAAAACGTGACTTATGTTCTTCAAGATAATACTTTGTTATTTCTTCAGGAGATAGGTCTAAAGGGGGTGTCATAGGGATTTCTGAATGCAATTTCGGTGGAAAAAAGTTATTGCTAATATGAGATACTAATTTAATCCATAAAACAACTTTTTCTGGATTCCGGTCAGTTACAGGTATTAGAACTTTATTCATTGCTCCACTTGAAGCCATTTGAGAATATCTCACCTCATTTTCAAGTGAATCATCAATAAATCTTTTTTTCTCAAAATCAAAAACTTTTACTATTACACTTGAAGGTTTCAAATAACACCAAAAACTCTTATAACTATTATTATAATCCTTAACACCAATATAATGAAGTCCCGGGGGAACTTGAAAAAAACCGCGGAAACCTCCTTGAATTTGATATGATAAAAGATCCTACTGTGCTTCAATTTTAGTTATATCTCTTAGAATTATGTACCCAAGCACTGAATACAACCTCTTTTACTTTAAAAATTTTTATTGATGGTAGTTTTATTATATGAAAAAATGTTAAATAATTAATCGAATTGTTAATTCTTATTATTTGCTAGGTTGGTTAAAAATGAATAATGAAAAAGGATTTTTCAGTTATAAAACGTAACAATTTTGGTGATTGGTTTGTCACAATTTAATTTTACTCCACAAAATTTTGGATTAAGAAGAAATTATTTATATGAAACGATAACAACAACATATTCTATTGATGATAAATTAGGGACTATTTTTCCTAATGCTTCTTGTATGGGAATTAGATTAGAAGAAAATAATAAAATAATAATTAATCCTTATCCTAGCACTACTACGTATAAAAATTTAAGTGAGAATAATTTTATTGCTATAAATTTTGTAAATGATGTATATTTATTTGCTCTTGCTGCTTTAAAAGATCCTGATTCTCTAATAGGATTAACTGAATTTCCGTCTAAATATTATGAATTCCAATATCTTGAACCTCTTGAGATGGATGTACCATATATTCAAAAAGCTTGGTGTATTTTGATAGGAAAAGTTTCAGAAGAACTTCAGAAAACAAAACAAGACAGTTTTGGAGAAGTTATGATACCAGTTTTCGTATTAGATGTTATTTTTGCTAAAAAAATTAGTAATTCGTTTAATTATATTAATAGGGCAGAGAATTTAGCAATAGAGTCTATTATCTTGGCAACAAGATTAAAACTCGCTAAAAATTTGAATAAAAAGGTACTATTTTGTCAAATACATGAGCAAATTATCTCTCATATAGAAAATATTGAAAGATTTGGAAGAAACAAAAGAGCACTAAAAGCAATAGAAATAGTGGGAAAGTATGTAAAAAAGCTCTTAGATTAAATCAAAAAAAGAACAAATTACAGAATCTATAAAATTTTTTTAATCTTTTCAATAAACATTAAAGGATATTTCATATCTTCGAACCAATCTATTTTAGCAACGATTTCAACGGATTTATATTCAAGAATAACTTCAGCTCTTATAATTTTTCCTGTAATTTCATCATAATCAAATTGTGTAGATTTATCTCCTAAAATTTTCTCTCTATCAAGTTGAATTTTTACATCTTTAACGAATGGCTGGCAAGAGATAGCTGCTTCAATTCCACACTCTATTGAATCAATAGTTTTTTTGTCTGAACGAATCGGAATTCCACAAAGTATATGATAGAGGGCTCCCAATTTAATACCGGTTTCAAAACAAGCGCGTTCTCTATCAGTTAATTCAGGCGAGAAATATATATTTTCATTAGATGGCATTTACGATCAATCTAAAACTTCTATTTTCGCTCCGAGATTATTCGGTTTACAGATATAAATATGACCTCCACCATTCTTTTGAATTCTTTGAAGCGCTCTTAATAAATCTTCTGCTTCCGAGTCAGATTCCACTATCCCAATCACACTAGGTCCAAAAGAAGACATTCCATAAGCTTTTAAGCCATACTCATTAAAAAAGTTTAATAAATCTTTTACTATCTTATGCTGAAGATTGATTTCAATTTTCTTAAATCCGATACTCTGTATTCTTTTTAATCCTTCCCCAAAACATGCTAAATCGTTTTTTATAACACCAGGAATAACCTTCATTAGCACCTGATGTGAAACTTCATTTACTTCATTTCTTGGGATTGGAGCATATTTTTGAAAGATACTAATTTCTTCATCTCCATAAGCACCTTTCTTCACATTGGGGATTACAAGGAGAAACCTCCAATTATCTGGAATTCCATATCGAGAAATTGTTAAAGCAGGCTTAGCAGTTTTAGATGCGGATGACGGTAAATAAGTTTCTTTTTCTTTCCCTTTACCAAAATCATGTCCACCATCTAAAATAAATCCTCCTGTTTCAAAACCTCTCCACCCAATCCCAGAAGTACCTCCTCTTTCAACTAATTTAGTCAATTCCTGTAGTGTGATATTATCCATCCCTTTCAATTTCATAATCGCCGTAGCAATAGCCAGACTTAATTGAGTCTTTGAGCCAAGGCCGACGTGAGAAGGAAAATAACATTTCAAATTAAAGTGAAAATTCCTATTACTTATCCTAAATGTTTTAAAGACTCTAGATGCTTTTTCATTGATAACATTGACTGATTCTCTAAAGTATCTATGGCATTCAATCTTAAATTCATCTGCACTATTGGAAACTTCAAGAACTACATTAGGGCGGTCAAGCATGAGACCAATACCGCCATCCACTCTCCCAGTATATCCATTTAAATCGATCAACGAGAGATGGATGCGACAAGGTGTTGTGATTCTAATAGAAGTCATAATAAAATTTTTATAGTGAAATCTCAACTATGAATATGAATTTTTAAAATAATTTAAATATATTACAAATAAAATCTAGACGAAAATTATCCCTGGTTGCTGATTCCAATTGTTTTAATAAAGAAATTTAAACTTAACGAATTGAATAGAGTTTTATATACATTATTTTACTATTTATGAAAAAAGCTTAGCATATACAAGCACTTTTTTAAATTTTCAAAAAATCTTTGATTTTTTATAAAAATAAGCCGTAGTGAGAAGAATGGAAATAATAGAAAGCGAAATAAAAAAATTTGCCGAAATAGGGCAACTGATTTTCAATTCCTCGCCTTACATAGTATATATTTTGAAATTAGACTGAACAATTGTTGAATGTAACAAAAAGGCTGAAGAGTGGTTAGGCTATGAGCGTTCTGAAATAATAGGAAAGAACTATCTAAAATTATCAGAAATTCTCTCTGAGGTTCAACCTGAAATAAGGGAGAGGTATAAAAAGATTGCCCAGGGAGAAACCCCAGAATCTTTTGATATACAATTATACAAGAGAGATGGATCTATAGCTTGGATAAATTCTTATATCTCCTTCTTTCAATTAGAAAATGAGAAGTATTTCTTGGCACTTATTAAAGATATTACTGATCGTAAAATTGCTGAACAAAAGTTAAAGGAATCAAAAGAACAATTCGAAAGAGCCTATGAACATGAAACCTTCTATAAGGATTTATTTACTCATGATATTAATAATATCCTTCAAAGTATCTACACTTCTTTAGATATCATTAATATACAAATAGATTCTATTGAGGATTCTAACAAAATAGAACCTATATTAGAAATCATAAAAGAATAGATTGATAGAGGAACTAGCTTAGTAAATAATGTATACAAATTCTCTCAATTAGAAGAAGCAGAGATAAATTTGCACTCTATTGATCTCAGAAAAATAATGTTAGAAGCTATTAGATATATCAAGAAAAATTTCAAAAATAAGGAAATTAAAATCCAATTTGAATCCCCAAAAGAAGAAATATATATTCAAGCGGATGAACTTCTTAAAGATGTTTTTGAAAACATTTTGATCAATGCTGTGAAACATAATGATAATCCTAATATCGAAATCGTTATTAAGACTTTCAAGCTTCAAGAAAAGGGAATCTTTTTTTGGCAAATTGAATTTATTGATAATGGTAGAGGTATTCCAGAAGCCAAAAGAAAAAGCATTTTTACAAGAGGTTTTAAAGAAGACAGAAGTGTTAGCGGTATGGGACTAGGCTTATCCTTAGT
>LAZR01002062.1_pt1 | contig 11997 bp, 14 predicted proteins | sample 329461 | NCBI WGS metagenome assembly LAZR01 (sample SAMN03002196, study PRJNA259156) | marine sediment metagenome | biome: sea floor; feature: Hydrothermal impacted sediments; material: marine sediment; isolation source: Loki non-amplified sample from Loki's castle hydrothermal vent sediment ...
TTCAACGGTGGTGGAATAATTAAGATGATGCTTAAAATGATGTTGTATCACTTTTGCCCATACTTCCAAGGAAAATCGCTTCCTTTGCATGGCAGAATGATATGCTGCCGGAAATGCTTCATGCATTTCACACTTAGGGTTAACACAACTATAGTAATTAGTCACCACCCATACTGGGCCCTTTAAAGTAATAATTTTCCTGCCTCCATTATTGAATTCATGTTGAAGTTGTGAAGAACATAAGGGACAGATCAATCCTTCTTTAGAATCCCAATAGGTGTGGATTGTAGCTTTTTTAATTTCAGAAGGTTTTGCTGGCATTAAATAAAATAAGGATTAAACGAAGATAAACCTTTCCATTCACCTTAGAGAGCCAAGTTATTTTTGTCGGGTGAGTGTTGTTTGACATTAAAGAAAAAAAAGAGAAAAATTAAAATTTCTGTTATCTATAAATTAATTGTTAAGAAGAGAATAATAAATAAAAAGTATGGTGTAGTTTATGGCTAAAGAAGATTGGGATTTTAACGGTGTTTGGGACAAAAAACTTCCAAACTTAGGGGAGAAAAGTAGGAAAAATCTTGAAATTAATGGAAGAGGAAGTATTAGAATGAAAAAAGGTCTTTTTCATACCAATAAAGAAGTTAAAAAAGAACGAAAAAAAGTTATCAAGATGAAAATTCCTTAAATATTAATATTTTATTTCTTTCATTATTATATGCATTTTAGTGAATCAGAACTCCAAAAGCTTCGCAAAACAACAGAGCTATATCAAAAAACAAAGCTTCTTATCATCAAAGCAGAAGAATTTGACAGAGATGATAAAACAAGAATCGGAGCATTTGACGAACTTAGACATGCCTTCGATCATTTGATGCGTGTTTGATCTTAGAGAAAATAACAATATTCCTGAAAATTATCTCTTAGATAATCTTTCAAAAGCTTATTCTCATATTTATAGGGCTGGATACGATGCTTTAGATTGGTTAAATATAAGTTATTTTAAAAAAATTAATGATTTGCTCAAAAAATATCATAGACAAGATATACTAGATGCTATTCCAACCTATTATTCAAATATTCAGATAAATCTAATTAATATAAAAAAAAAATTATTGAATTTCGTTCTCAAAAAGATGTAGGAACATTAGATATAAATATTTTTAATGGTTATATAGATAAAATTCAAGAATTAGATAATTTTTACGAAGAAATTATTGCTAAACAAGTACAATTGATTAGTATCAAGAAACAAAGAAACACTGCTTGGACCTCGTTTTCTTATTGGATCGCTTATTTCCATTATAAGTATAATTCTAGCTATAGTAGGATTCGCCATCTGAGTTAAGAACAATCTTTAATTCTGTTTATATCCTATCTTTCGAAAATATCAACATACGCTCAACTGAGGGGACTAGACCTTAGTGGGGGTATTAAGGTAAGGAAAAAAACCTCTGATAGGGGGGATTTCTCATTCATTCATAATCTTCGGTATTTTAAGTAGTATCATTCTTACCCCGATATCATTATTTTTAAGTTACCAATTAAAACGCCTACAGACTACATATATTCCGGTTTCAAGTTTTTGATAATTTAACATATAATAAATTCAATAAAATTCTACTTGGAATTTAATTTTAATCATTCATTTTTGGATTAAAAAGTAGGAAAGAAATTTACTTTTTTTTATATGTCATCCTTTAATATTAAACAAAATCAACTCCATATCTGCAAAGTTTATAATCTTTTTAATATAATTTAAGTATAAGCATGATACAATTAATTTTTCAAAATCTAGTTGTGGAATGGTTAAGAACGCCCCCAATTTCTATGATTTTTGTATTTGTACTTTCTATTTTAACTGCACTAATGAGTTCTCTCTTAACGAAATTGTTGGTTAATACTGAAGAGATAGCACGGAAGCAAAAACAAATTAAAGGTCATGATGAAGAGAAAGAAAAAATTATTGAAATGGCAGAAGTAGATTCAGAACGATATAGAAAACAGCGAAAAAGATGGGAACGTAAAGATGCGATGTTAAAAAAAACGCAACAAAAAATGTCTCTTCAGAGATTGAAACCTACTTGCATAACGTTTCTTCCAATGATTATCATTTTTGGAGTTGTGAGTAGAATGTTTGCTGGAGCAACAGTTGCTTTAAGCCCGATGAATGCAAATGATGTACCTTTAATAGGAAATTTTATTAGAGTAGGATCCGTTTGGCTTAATTTTACAGCCTGGTATTTTTTGTGTTCACTGGGAATGAATACATTAGTTCAACGTCTCTTGGGGATCCAAACTCAAGCATCGGGTGGGATGGGGCAAATGATGGGAGCTACAAAATCAAAAGCTTTAGATTTTCCTGATGTGTAAATTGTATTAACGCAACGGGAGGGATTTGTTCTTTCAAGAAGAGACTTCTTATAAATCGAACCCCCGGGTGCATTCACACACCAGCTTTCTGGGTAGAGATTCCACTCCAAGCTGGCGCCGTACCAGGCTAGGCAACCGTTGCATGTTAATTAAAAAATAGAGAAGATTTAATTTAAGAATTTTCCTTGTTATTTGATCGGGATAGAGATTATTTCATTCATTTTCTCTTCTAAATTCGCTTTTTTAATAGCAGCTTCAATTTCCTCATGATTAGCCCCTTTTTTTATTTCAATTGTTTCTACGAGAGGCTCAATATGATTAAAGTTGACTCTTCTCCTTTTAACTTTTAATCCATCAACCAATAAGTAATTTTTGTCAATAATATCAACAATAACACAATGACGACCAGCTTCTCTTCCCATAGTTTTAACGCAAATGCGTCCTAAGTCATAAACACTCATAATATAATTTGTCACCAAAATTAAGCATATAAAAACTGGATTCTACATTTCCAGTTTTCTGTATAATTTACAGTAATTTAGTTAATTTATACAAAAATAAATTGTTTTTGATTTATTGTGAGTTTTTAAGATATTTAATTTTTTAATAAACCAATGATTTCTTCAACGATATCCTCAACTGTCAAGTTTTCAGTTTCCAAAATCAAGTTGTAAATTTTCACATTATTTAAATCTATTCTATAGAGTTTTTTAAATCGCTCTAATTCCGATTCTTCTCTTATTATTGTCTCCTTAAGTTTATTTTCATATGATATTTTATCTCTCTCTGCCATTCTTTTGACTCGGAGTTCCAATGGACAAGTTAATAATATTTTAAATGGTGCAATTGAATCTAGAATGTACGCACTTAATTGACTATCGATTATGATGTTCCCTTTCCGAGCTATTTCAATAATTTTATTATCTAATTTTTTATCGACTTCGGGATTTTCTTCCACGTAGTCTGTAAATTCTTCTAGCGTCATTTTCATGTCTTTAGCTAAATCTCTAAAGGCTTGTCCAGTACTGTAGTATTTGAGTCTCATTCTTTGAGCAATTAATTTGCCAATGGTACTTTTTCCTGTTCCATGAAGCCCTGAAATTGTTATTATCATTTTTGTTTAAATGATACTGTAAAGTAATTTAAATGTTGTTCTTGTATTAAATAAATGAAATTATTAAGTGAGAATAGGTTATTGTTGCCAGATATGCTCTCTAAATAGAGTCTGTAGACATTTTGAGCAATACCTTCCACTTTCCAATCTGTTTGCTCTTCTAGCGGTTTTATTAGTTTTTTTCATTTCAACGGGACGTAATCGTGGAATTGACTGTAAAGGTCTTTTACAAATCGCACAATGACTTTTCTTAGGCTTTCTTCTCCAGTAATGAGAAACCTTCCTGTTTCCGGGTGTACTTAATTTCTTCCTTGCTTGAGCTTTTGACCTTAATCCTGGACGCGGAATGATATTTACCTTTTTTCAATAATTTTAAAATCAATCTTACTAAACTAATATTTATTTAAGGGGAAGAAATAATATTAATTTTATTGTTTTACTTAACGTTTTAGATTTAACTTTCGCTGAAAATCTTTAAAGATTTGATATAATTCATCTACAATTTTTTCATTAAAACCATCAATTCCTTCTTCCCTATCCATATATGATAAAACATGTTTGTAAATTTGTTTTAAATTAAAGTGAATTTCTTCATTCCCTGGAAATCTCTTTACATTCTTAATCAGAGTTTTAAACATTTTAATTATTAATTCTCCTTCATTTATCCCTTTTAGTTTTAAAGCATCCATCAAGGTTATAAAAGATGATGTAATTTCTAAAGTAATTCCAGGGAGTTCCATTAAAATAGAACTCAATTCTTCTTTAGATGACTGAGTTGATTCTGAAAAATTATTTTCAATTGAGATGTTTGAGATTTCTTTGGATGTTATGGTGTTTATAATGGTAATTGCATCATTATAGTGAGAAGTAAAATTCATCTTATTCAGAAGGTGAGAAAGCTTAATCCTCTTTTCATTTAAATAAAAATTAATTTTGATTAGGCTTTTAATCGCATTTTTAACCGTTTTTCGAAAAAAAGTATCGTTTATTAGGCCTTCTTCAAATTTCTGAAAAGCGTTAAGAATAGTATGGATTAAGGCAAAAAGTTTGGATTCAATATTTTCATCTTTAATTGTGTTAGTATTAAAATCTGCCATCAGAGTTTTTTAAATTTAAAAACAAGACTATTATATAAAATTTGGACTAGAGATTAATAAATTTAACCGAATAATGTAGGTCGTAAAAAGTAGAAAAAGATAGCCACTACAACACCAATAATAATAGTTGGGATTAATACACGAGTTGTCGATGAATTGCTTAATTCTCTTATCGCAAGAGTCATCAAAATGGGTACCCAAACTGCTATTGTTATTGCATCGATTACATCTAAAATAGCCCAACTCCCTGAATTAAACATTTGATCTAGAACAGTTTCATCAAAAATACCATTAATAGGACTTTCAGAAACATTTACAGGTGTAAAAGCAATCAAGACAATCAATGCTTTTATTGCATTGATTAATAAGAAAGGGGTGAAAGCACATAACATCATTTTAAATTTATGAGAAGCTTCTAATTGAAGCATAGTACCACCTTTGTAGATACTAAAAGGACTAATTTCGGCTTCCTTAAATTTTTCTTTAGTTTCCCCTAATCCTCCAAAACGTGTTTCTAACCTTTCTGAAAATCCAACGGCGTAATTTGCTCCTTTAGTGAACAACCAGATTAGAATAGCAAAGTAAATAAACTGAAAAACCAAACCAAACACAAAAAAAGTAGCGAAAAAACTCAAGGTAATGAGGAATGGTGTAATCGAAAAAGAGTTTACATTAACAAAATTAAAATGGGAAAAGAACGCTAATCCAATAACACCATAAAGTAATGAACTAAATAATAGAATCAACCCACCTGGAGCTTTACTCCTTTTATGGTTTATGTCCCAAAAAGCTCTCGATGGATTAATGAAAAGGTAGAGAAATTTTAAATAAAAAGGATAAGGTTTTATCCACTCTGCTTCATATCTTTTAAAAAATCGAACATTTTCAATTCTTTCAATTTTTAACCGAAATCCACAGAAATTGCAAGCAAAACTATCAGAAGAATTCTCATTTCCACATCTTGGACAACGCTGAAAAGCAGCAACTGTTTGAGACATTTTTCTTTCTATTACAATCTAAAATATTTTAATAATAAACATATAATAAATTATTCTTTTAAAAATTTCTTTTAATTTTTTAATACATCTCACATTGAATTTACTAATTTATAATTTTGGTGTTATGGTAAATAACTTTTTTTTTAAAACCGGGCTATTTTTTAACAATATTCAATAATGAAGGAATTTTTTTCTTCAGTAATACGATAGTCACGCTGTGTAAATAGTTTTATCAGTTCTAAATTTGTTTTTGTGTGGTTTGTTAATCGGCGGACCTTTATTTTTGATGGTTTTTTAACATAAGCCATTAAGGGAATTAATTGATCGCTTAAATAGTCGTCAACTGGAATATCATTTTCAATATATCTAATTATTTCATTTGCAGCTGTTTTCCCTAAATCTTCAGACCTTATATTCTTTTCTCCTAAAATTGTTCCTGTAGAAATTATTGCACCTGTATCGGAATAAGACCATAATGAAAGACCCACCCCTGGACTTTTAGATTCTACCCAATGAAATTTTATATCGGTCTCAATTTTTAATTTTCTTCTAATCTGCTGTTGAATAGATTTTCTAATTCTTGTTCCAACATTGTCTCTACTTCGTTTTAATTGATTAGTAATGATTATATCACCTTTTATCAAATTAATGTTTCCTAATTCTGTCAAATTTATTGGAGTTAGAGCTACTTTTGAAGGAAATATGGAGCATATTACTCTGGCTCCACCTTTAGGATAAAACCCATGCTTCAGTATTTCTAAATCAATTTTACTTCCAGATCTGCTGAAAATCTTATAAGTTACTTCTTGAAGATAATTAAGACTTGGAGCCCATCTACCCAAGGTTCCACCACCAAAAATTGAGATTTCAATTTTCTTTTTTCGCTTAATTCCTAAGCTAGCTATTTGAATAGGTTGTATTAGAAGCCCAATGCTTGCTGCAGTGCTGATATTTACATGAATGTAATCTTTCCACTCCAGATTGGGTTTTGGGATAAAAGTGAGCTCTTTAGTCCCTACTTTACAATCGCTTAATTTACCTTTTGTTAGGTTTGTTAATATTTCTAGACCTTGTAGATGCTGAGTTCTTAGTCCTGGTTTAGGACGATTAGCCCGAATATTTCTTATCTTTATAGGAATGTTAAACAAATGAGAGAATCCTGCTGCTAATCTGAGTACAGCACCTCCTCCTTCTCCAAAAGAACCATCAATTTCTACGATTTTTTCAATTTTCATAAATTCTCAGCGGGATTAAGAGATTTTAAACGGTTAATTCCATCAAACTCTTCCATTAATTTTTTAATCTCCTTTGGTACCAATGGTATCCAGGATTTATTATTTTTAACGATTAAGCGTCTAACATTACTAGCATTGAATTTTTTTTTAAAAATTGCGATTTTTGTCTCGACTCTGAAGCCCTTATTTTGAAATAATTCTCTAACCCAATCACTATTAGAAAAAATTGCATCAAATTGCCCCACAATGGACACCACATGATCTACCCATCTCTTTGCATTAAAAATATCAGGGATATCGTAGATACCATATCTTTTGGTTGAGATTCGTCTTTTTTTGAGGGCGGTTTTAATAAATTCTCGCCTTTCAATATTAGTAAAAGGATCATTAAATTTATTTGACAGTTGAGAACTACCTATTCCAATTTTTACTGTCTTATATGATTTTAATATGTTCATCAGAACGTATATATGTCCATGATGTAGAGGTTGAAATCTTCCGATAAATAAAGCATTATTATTACTTTGTGAGAAATTTGGGACAGTTTCATATTCAAAAAGAGAACTAATGTCAGTATTGAAGAGTTTTTTCCATATCTTCATTGTAGATTCGATTGATTTTTCGTTTTTCAAAATATTTTCAAGTTCAGTTCTTCCATAAAATCTGCTTCCTTCAATATCTAACTCATTAGGATTTGGTTTTATATTTACATTGTAATCTACTAATCCAAAAAATATATAACTAATTTCTCTTTCTTTGTCATCCCTTTCATCCTTTAATTCATAAAATTTGGTCTCTTGTAAGGCTCTGGATGGGATTCCAAATTCTTCTTCAAGTTCTCTCATGGCATCCCTTTTTATTTTCTTAAGATCCAGGTTTCTCTTCCATATCACATGCCCAGAAGAAGAATCTGTGAAATATTCGGGATACTCTAATTTGTTTTTCCCTCTTTTTTGGACTAAATATCTAATTTCTCCCTTAGGAGAAAGCGAAATTATGAAGAATCGAGTGATTAAATGAATTATTTTTTGTTTATGTGCTTCTTGTCGTTCCATAGGAAATACAGCCTTTGAGACTTGACCTGATTCTAAATATTTTAAATTTATATCTTCTATACAAGCCACGATCTCTTTTTCCATCTCTATTTTTCCTATTATAATCTTATTGTTATAATGTCTCCTACTTTAAAATCTAATTTCTTTGCTGCATCCCCTTGATTTATCGAAACTTCAAGAAAACCAGTAGAACCAACAAGAAGTAATATCGAATCTTTAGGAACACCTGAAAAATGAGAAGAAAATAACCCATCATAGTTGTTATTGTTAATAAAGATTGAAATCTCATCCACCAATATTAAATCTGTGTCTTTTATTTTATTTCCAATCATAGGAATAGTTGTTATTCCATTCCCAAAAGAATCTACATATTGTATTGCCCCTCTAACACCTTTTATCTGCAGATCTACCTCATAAATTACGGGAAGGATTATTAGGTCATTGAAGTTGAACTTTGAACCAAGGTCACGAAGAGGAAAATTTATAGATTTTGAGATATAAGCTGCTGTGGGACTCATGATATCTCTACCATGAAAGGTGGGTGATACGGGTTTATTGAAGAAATGTTTATTCTGAATATTAATACATTCAGAAATTTCTGATTTATCAAAGACGTTTGGGAACATCCCGTTGTTCGGACCAATAAAAATATAGTTTGATTTCGTTTTTAATGCTAGAATTTCTCTCGAACTACCAACTCCAGGATCTACTACAGTAATGAATATTGTTCCTTTAGGAAAATGTTTATATGTAGTTTTTAATATATAAGAAGCCTCAATTACGGAAAATTTAGTAATATTGTGAGAAATATCAACAAATCTTACAAACGGATTTATTTGTAATATAACAGCTTTCATTGATGCAACATAATGATGACCTCTTGTTCCAAAATCAGTTAAAAAAGCAATTATCGGCTCCATTTTAGTTAGAAAAGATTGATCAGATTCTATTTAGGTTTTTTGTATTTTTGATCAATCTTATAAAAGTCTTCAAGTGCTTTGGATTTTAATCGATATTCCTCTTCTTTTTTGAATTGAATTAATTTTTTTGAAATTTCACTCGCTTTTTTATACGAAATATAAGCAGTATGAAAATCCTCTTTTCTTAAGGCATTACGGGCTTCCTCAACAGTTTTTTCTCTTTCTTTAGATAATTCAGGGATCTGCTGAGAAAACTTCCCCTTCTCTTTCAATGAAACTGCAATATCCATAAGATATAATTCTTCCGCTAATTCTCCTGCTTTGAAATAAAATTTAGCTGCTCTATCATAATCTGAAGATTTTACCGCATTTTCAGCTGTTCTATAGAAGTCAGAGATTTTAATATGCTCACTATTTTCTATTTTTTCTAAAAGATCTTGGGCTATTTTTCTTTCTTTTTTACCACCGCTCAACATAAATTTAGTTATATTTATTATGCTCTTTTTCAACGCTTCTGGTTCAAGTATGTCAATCAATGGTTCTAAATGCTCTAAATAAATTTCTTTTAAGATAATTTCAAATTCTTCTTTAGATTTGTTTAAAATATCTAGACTAGGCATTTCTAATGCTTCAGCAGCCTCTTTAAGAGAAGAACGAAACTTTTCTGGTCTATCATCTTGATTTAAAAACATCCCTATTATTATTCCAAAAGCCTTCCTGGCCAATTTTCCCTTAAACTTGAAATGATAAGAAAATATAATACTTTCTTTTAGTTTTAATAAATTATAATCATTTTTTGAATGATCTAGATTTAATCTCAAAAAAAGATCGCTTGTAATTTCAAATTGTGAATTACTCTCTTTAAAATAATACCCCATTATTTTAAAATCAGAATCTATTGGTAGTACTATGACGAAACAGCCAGTTGGCATCTAAAATAAAGCACCTTTTTATAAAATAATAATCTAGACGTAAAACAAATTTTGATATAATTTAAGATTGATTAGTACTAAAAATTCTATTGGTTTCCTCTCTAATTGATGAAATAATATTTAAAAGTTGAGCAAAATATAAGTTATCAGAAACAGCTTTAGAGGCTTGTTTTATTATCTCAATTGCTTTCTTTTCTTCCTCTTTTATAAGTTCAAGTGATTTTTTATCCCATAGGTCCTTTACTTTATTGTTAAAATCTTCAGAAAGTTCCTGAAGGTTTTTACTTGTTTGAATTCTGAATTGTTTTAAAACCTCTACAATCAACCTGATATTCTCGGTTATTGAAACTGTTTGTTCAGAGAAATTTTGACTCATCTGGGAGATAGATCCACTCATCTGATTGACTTGAGCAATTGTCCCGTCTAATGAGCTCATAATTTGATTAATTTTTTTAATCATCTCTTCTAAAAGTTGTTCTGCCAATTTTTCATCACCTACATATTTTAAAATTTATCCTATTACCTCTTTCTCTTCTTCTGTTCTTAGAGATTCTTTAACTTTTTTAACAGAGTCAATCGCTTCAGATAATAATAGATTAACGGTGGCTTGATTAAGAATACTCTCAGAAAGATTGGAAAAATCTTCAAGATTTTTAACTAGATTCTTCAAAGCATCCAATCCTATACCTTCTTTTAATACTTTCAATTCTCTTGTTGTCCCTACACCGATTTCTTTTACCGCATCAATATGTTTTGTCTGGGTTATATTTATTTCAGTAGAAAAATCTTCTAATTTCTCTGTGAGATTGGAAATTTTTTCGTCAATATTAGTATTAAGATCAGAAAGACTTTCATTTAGCTGTTGAATCGCCTGTCCTAATTGTGCTATTCTTTTATAAATATTCTGAAGAAGGTCAGTAAGCATTTCAGCCATAGAATATCAACATATTTAAGTTGTTTAGTTATTTTTTAGATTGTAATTTATTTTTGAATGATTCAAAAATGAAATTTTCTTTTTTTTATAATAATAAACAAATATGGTATTTATTTATTTTTTGGATTATGGTATTAAATTTTTAAATAAAGATATTTGTTATTTTAATTTGGAATACAAAATTTTTATCTTTTTTCTTATTTAATTAGAATATAAACGCAAGCAAGATTAAAAGTCATCAAATCAAGTTATAAATATAAAAGAGTATCAATAACAAATACTTTGGAAAGGTTAATTTGTGTTTCAAACAATCAGGGGCACTTACTTAGCCAAAATTGGACTCGGGGGGATTCGAACCCCCGATTTCCTTAGAGCTCTACATAAATGTAGAGAACACTCAGGCTTTTACTTAAAACGGACAATTTAAGCAACTATATTGTCTGTCCGACGGTCATTTATAAGACCTGCGCTTTAGCCAGGCTAAGCAACGAGTCCAAACTTTAAGAAATATAATGTATTAATAAATTTAAATATGATTACTATGGATGCTGTTTCTCCTAACTTGCTTGCAAATGATTAACTCAAACTATCTCAAATAAACATGCTTCTCTGCTAACTCAAAACTTGATATAATTAATTATAAAAATCCGAAGTGTCCATTAACCGATTGTATATATGAGAAAAACTCTAAATCTCTTGATTTTAGAATGAAGTTTTTTGGGATCTAGTTTATTTATCTAAAAAAGAACTAATTAAATCCAGAAGCCATCTTTTTATTTGTGTTAGGTTTTTAAGAAGTCCAGGAATTAAATTCTCTGGAAAATTTTTTTCATGATCTAACCTTTGAGCTGTTTCCATCCATTTATTAAGTGCTAATTGTACTAAGCTTGCCCCTTCAGCTTCCATGAATATAGGAATTACAGCGGCAGATTCTCTTGCATCACCAATTGCAAAATATACTCGACGGTTATTCTCTTGCAGTAACGCTAAATTAGCACACTCATCAAGTTTTCTTTCAACTAAAATACTTTTTAGGATTTGTTCTTTGATCTTTTGATCTTTATTGGCAAAATTTTCCTTCCTCTTTGTTAGGATTGGCTGGATGTCATCAATCACTTTATCTCCTGTCCCTCCATCAGTGAAATATTTAGTTATTGTTAAGACATTATCTTGAGATATAATTGATGTAAATTTTTTTGTACTAGAGTAGAAAACAGCTTTAGAACCACCTTTATCTTCTCCTGTTGATAATTTTATTAAAATACTTCTCATTGTTATTGAATTACATGTATGGTAGGCTAGTTCAAACAATTCACGAGGTTTTAGAGGATCATATTGTTCT
>LAZR01002063.1_pt1 | contig 11979 bp, 8 predicted proteins | sample 329461 | NCBI WGS metagenome assembly LAZR01 (sample SAMN03002196, study PRJNA259156) | marine sediment metagenome | biome: sea floor; feature: Hydrothermal impacted sediments; material: marine sediment; isolation source: Loki non-amplified sample from Loki's castle hydrothermal vent sediment ...
AGGACAAGAGAGCTCTGGAACATATTGGATTCTTTCTAAACTCAGATGATGAAGAAATAAAAACCCTTGCGAGAGAAGCTTTTGACACTATCGAACCAAATTGGCGTGAAATGCTTAAACAAGTCAAGAAAGAAAAATGGATGCAAGAAATATTTAAAGTTGAGATTTAGATAGAAAATTGTTAAGTTTTAACATCTTTACTACTTGTTGTGGATAATAAGCGCTTAATAAAAAGATTAATTAAAATTTCCACACTCTCAAACGTATTCATACAAAGATTAAAATTATTAATTTTAGAGAGAGTAAATTGAATGCTAATCGGTTTTGTTGTTGTTGGGATCTCGAAGGGCCAATCACTATCTTAGATTTTGCCGCCGAGATTGGAAAAAAATTACAGGAAAAACCAATTTTAGATTTACAAGAATATAATATGGGTGAGTTTTTTAAGATGATCTCTCTTTATGACGATTATATTGTTGATGTACCTGGAGTAAAATCCCACCTAAAAATACCTGATTATCAACCGGGAGACACTCTTAGGATAATGGCCCCTCTCTATATTGCATGTTATTCAGATGAAGAATTAATAGAACTAGCTAAAAGTAATCTTGGATTACTACCTGGATGTAGAGCCTTAATGGAAATTTTAAAAAAGGATTGGGAAATTTTTATTATTTCTACAAGTTACACTCATTTTGCTCACATTGTTACCTCAGCTTTAGGTATCCCAGAAGATCATGTGTATTGTACTGATTTAAATATTGGAGAATTGAAAAAAGATCTTCAAAATATTGAAGGAGATGTAGATAAGTTAATAAAGAGAATTTTTCCAAAATATATTGATAATAACAACGATCTTAATAGTGTTTTAGATGATTTAAACAATTTTTTCTGGAGGGGAAAAGAAACAGACTACATTCGAATGATGAATAAAGTTAAAGTGAGAGGTGGAAAAAGAAAGGAAGAAGCAGTTGAAGAGATATCTGCAAGAACAGGGATACCCATTTCAGATATGATAGGGTTAGGTGATTCAATTACCGATATCAACATGCTTCAAAGAATAAAAGATGAGAATGGCATAGCAATTTCTTTTAATGGAAATAGATTTAGTTTAGAAAGAGCGAATGTCGCTATTACAACACCTAACTGCTTAGGTGTTTTACCAATCTTTCAAAAAAAAGAAAACTTTCAAGAATTTTTAAAAGAATGGGAAAAAAACTCTAATAAGTTTCAAGATAATCCAATAAACATAAACGATGATTTGATTTCTAAAGCTTCTAAAGATTTATTTATCAAATATAATTTTGTTCCCAAAATTGCATATCTACCAGATAAAACAGAAGTAGAAATGGTTGATATAATTTCAGACCAAGAGAAAATGAGAAAAACAGTTCGAGGATGGGCAGGAAATTTAGGTTAAAGTATAAAATTGCTACCTATCCATCAACTTTAATAAACACACCTTAATGGGAAAAAATATATTTCTTCCTTTGCTAATTTTATTTTAAGGACAAGTTAATTTATTCTCAATTAAGAGGTAACAAGTAAAATGGCTAGCATTTCTAAAAATCCTAATGAAATAAATCAAATTATTTCTGAAAATATTGAAGATTTAATATTCATTATAAATGAAAATTATGTTTGTGAATATGTAAACTTTGAAGAGTTGAGGGATAACCAGACAATTTTTAATTATATCCATCCGAATGATTCAAATCGTATTAAAAAATTCCTTAAAAACACGATTAAATCTGGAGTTAGTTTAGAAGAGTCAAGAATTAAATCTAGCACCATACCTTTTAGATGGTTTGAAATTAAAAGTAAAAGATTTGTTGATAACGCTAATCAAACTAAGATTTTCCTAATTTGCAGGGATATTTCCAAATTCAAAATAATGGAAAAAAATTATAGAGAAAGTCTAGAAAGATTTAGTTCATTAGCAGATTCATTACCTGAAATCAGGTATTGGAAACTTGTACAATCAAAGGATAGTATATCACCTTTTCAAAAAACACGAGAAATGTTAGACTTGGTAATTGATAATATACCTCATTTGATTTACTGGAAAGATACCAATCTTGTTTATTTAGGCTGCAATACCAATTTTGCTTTATTAAATGAAGTGGAGGAACCATCCACAATTGTTGGTCGGAATGATAAAGACTTAATCTGGAGCAAAAATAACATTGAATATATTAAAAACATAGAGAGTAGAGTCATGAAAAATGACCAACCTGAGTATAATTCAATCGAATCATTAATAATGTCAGATGGAAATAAAAAATGGTTTGAAATTAATAGAATTCCACTCCATAATTTAAAAGGAAAAGTAGTAGGATTGTTAGTTACATACGAAGATATTACTGACAAGAAGATTGCAGAACAGAATTTAAAAACCTCTCAAGAAGAACTAAGAACTTTAAACAGGGAACTAGAAAGAAAAGTAGCAGAAAGAGCTAAAGATTTAATTGAATCTGAAAAGCAATATCGTACTACAATTGATTCTTTAGGAGACGCATTGCATGTAGTTGATAGAGATTTAACAATAATTTTAACTAACAAGAATTTTAAGAATTGGCTTTCAGAGTTAAAGCTTGATTCTGATATTATTGGAAAAAAAGTCCCTCAAGCATTTCCCTTTTTGCCACCTAAAATTATTGAAGAATATAAACAAGTGTTCGAGACAAGAGAAACACTAATTACCCATGAAACAAATACTGTTTCAAATGTGGAAATCATGACAGAAACTAGAAAAATTCCTATTATTAGTGAAGGAAAAGTTGAGCAGGTAATAACAATTTTACGAGATATAACCGAAAGTTATAAGATGGAAAATCAACTCAGAGACTCTGAAAAGCAATTTAGGGAGACGGTTAATAACTTAGATGTGGGATTTTTCAGAGGTGTTTTAAAAGGTCCTTTAATGATGCATAATCAATCATTCAGTAGCATTCTAGGACTTGAACCATATGAAAGTATGATTGGAGTAAATTCTTCTCGGTTTTTCGTTAATGAAGAAATGCAAAAAAAATATTATCTCGAATTAGAAGAAAAAGGATTTGTAAGAAATTTTATAGCACAAATCAAGAAAAGAAATGAGGAAATAATAACCATAAATCTAAACGCTCATTTAATTGTTAATCCTAAAGGAACTCAAACAGAAGTCGAAGGCACATTTATGGATATTACTGAAAAATTCAAATTAGAACAAGAATTAATGGACTCTGAGAAAAAACTAAGAGAACAGAATGTCCAGTTAATGAAGCTAGATAAAGTTAAAAATGATTTTATATCCATGGCAGCCCATGAATTAAAAACGCCTTTAATATCAATTTCTGGATATACAGATTATATTCTCATGAAACATCGAAGCCAACTTTCACCTGAAATAACAGAAGACTTAGTCACAGTTCAAAGAAATGTTAGGAGATTAGAAACCTTAATGGATCAGCTTTTAGATGTAATGAAAATTGATGAAAATCAATTAAAACTCCATAAAGAATTACAAAATGTTAGTAAGATAATAAATAACTGCCTTGATGAGTTGAGTTATCTGATCAATGAAAAAAACCTTGAAATAATACTAAATATTGATCATGAAATTGAAATGAATGTAGATGGTGAGCGAATTTTTACAATTTTTACTAATTTAATCTCAAATGCTATTAAATTTACTCCGGGCTACGGTTGGATTGAAATTTCCGCAAAAAAAGAAAATGATAAATATTTTTTTGCTGTAAAGGATAATGGAATAGGTTTTACTGAAGATGAATCAAAACGGTTATTCAAAAAATTTGAAAGGATAAAACAACCAATTCTTAGTGATAGTATTAACGTTAAAGATAGCGGTACAGGATTAGGTTTGTACATTACAAAAGGGATAATAAATGCACATAATGGTGAAATATGGGCGATTTCAGAAGGTTTAAACAAGGGTTCGAGATTCGAGTTTACTCTTCCTTTATAATGTTCTTATTATCCCCTATTTTTTGATAGATTTTATTAGTGATAATAAACCCACTATTTTTTATTTAATAACAACCAGAAAATTATTTATCTATAATAATATATTATCTAAATTTCAAGGATTAATAGTAATCCTAACTTGGGTAAAATAGCTACAACAGTAAATTTTAAAATTAAATACTTGATATAATGGCAACACTGATTATTGCTGAGAAGAATCAGGCAGCTATAGCAATAGCTGAAGCATTAGGTAAATATAAAATTATTAAAAAATCAAAAGGATTAAACGTATATGAAATTCCTTCTAGAAAAATGTACGTGATTCCTTTACGTGGCCATATCCTCGAACACAGAAATACCAGTGCATATAAAAGTTGGACTAAAACGAACCCAAGAGAGATAATCACTAATCCAAGTGCAATTAAGAAAGTTCCGATATCTTATGCTTCCCCATATATAGCGGCATTAAAAGAGTATTCATTATTGTCAAATCATTGTATTATAGGGACTGATGCGGATGTTGAAGGATGCAATATTGGCTTATTCGATGCGCTTCCATTTGTAAAGAAACCAAATCCTAATATCAAAGTTTCTCAATTATGGTTAAGCTCTCTACAAAAAGATGAAATTTTACGTAAACTAAATAATTTGATTACTCCAAAGTTTAGCTGGGGTGAAACTGCAGAGGCAAGGGCTTTAATTGACGCATTCATAGGATTTTCTGCCACAAGAGAAGTAAGTAATACATTTCGACCGATATTAAATAAATTTGGAGTTCAATTTACTTCCGTTGGAAGGGTTCAAACAAGTCTTCTTTATTTAATATTTTTACGAGAACAAGAGATAACAATATTTATACCAGAACCTTATTTCCTAATAAATGCAGTTCTATCTCATGATAAAGGTATCTTTAAAGCTCATCATCAACTAAATCCGTTTAAAAAAGCCCAAGAATCCAATGTAAAACAAATATATCAGAAGATCAAATTTGAGAAAAGTGCGAAAGTTACTGATAATTCTCAAAATATAAGAAAGAAATCTCCCCCAACACCTTTAAACACTTCAAAAGCCCTTATCCTTCTAACGAGAACCTTAAGGATCTCCGCAAATATTGCTTTGAGAACTATGAATGCTCTTTACTTAAACAAAATAATTTCCTATCCCAGAACTGATAGTGACATTTATAAAAATGATTTTATTCATAATGGGATTATAACACCATTTTCATCACATTCTCAGTATGGGACATATACAAATAACTTATTAAAAAGTAATAGAATTATTCCAACAAAAGGAAAGAAGGATGCGGGTGATCACCCCCCCATTACCCCACTTGAAAGTTTAGAGGATAATAGTCCCAGGTTTGAAAATAAATTGCAAAAAAAAGTTTATAACCTCCTCGCACGCCATTATCTTGCATTATTTGGTCAACAAGCAACAGAATCAACACAAAATCTGAAACTACTAATTAAAGATGAGCCCTTTAATGCTCAAAGGGTATCTTTAATTTCTGAGGGATTTTTAGAAATTGCTCCCTTTCTTAAACCAAAATATGAAGAAAAAATTCAGATTACAAGAGATAAAATCCCGATAAATGAAATATTGTTTAACTCTAAAGAAACTAAACCTCCTCCGAGATATACGGACACTTCACTACTTAAATTAATGGAAAAAAATCATCTCGGGACAAAATCAACACGCCCATCTATAATAAAAATATTAGAAACTCGGAAATTACTACAAAGAACTCAAAATAAATATTTTATCACAGAACTGGGCAAATTTCTAATCAAGAGTTTAATTAAAATATGGCTGCCGTTTTTAAAACCTCGGTTTACAGCAAGAGTTGAAGAAAGGCTTGAGGAAATTAAGGAAAAACGCAAAACAATGGAATCAGTAGTAAATGAAGTGAGAATTGAGTTTTTAGAATTATTTGACAAATTTTTAGCGAATAAACCTGAAATGATTTCTAAAGCTAGTAATTATAAAATGAATTTCACAGTTCCTCTTACATCATCACTGTGCCCTTTCTGCAATAAAAAGCCAATGAAATTCATCAATTTAAAAAAAAAAAGATTTTTAGTCTGTTCAGATGAATCTTGTAAAAAATTTTTATCTTTACCTAAGAATGGAAAACTTGAGTTATTAGATTCTACCTGCTCGATATGTAATTTCAACATTTTTAAAATTTCTTTAAAAAAAAATAATAAATTTTACCGGTATTTCATTTGTCCTGAGTGTTGGAATAAAAGCTTTAAAGATAATTCTGGAAAGGGTTTTTGTTCTAATTGTGAAGATTTTAAAATTCTGAAGGAAGAATGTATAAAACAATAAAACTTTAGCTGTTTTTCCAATTTTGGTTGAAAATTCTATATTAATCTTTGGGTATCAAATCTATAAGCAGCTCTAGTTAAACCAACGTAATTATCTGACAACTTGTAGTGCAACTTATTGTTTATAATCTTCGTTTGGACGTAATTATTATTTAACAACAAATTTAAATTATTTACCATAATTCCTAATGTAACAGCACCCATATACCGCTGTCGCCTTTTCGTTATTCTTATTAACTCCAGTTCAGAATGCCATTGACCATCAAGTAAAGACTTTATTATCTCGTTTTTGATTGGGGCTTTAATATCCTTGATCTTGTTAAATAAAACAGAATAGCTTGGTTTATAATATTTTCTTTGTTCTTCCATTTTCGTATATATCTCTTAAAAATCAGTTCTTAATGTGATTCAATACTATGTGAATTTATTTAATTAGGTGTAATATCACTATAATACGAGGCTTAAAGTTAAAGATTAGATTGTTTTTAACTTCTATAGTAAATTTGGGGGGATTCCTTCTTTAAAATATTTTGCTCGAGTTATCCAATTATCTGAAAACTCGGGAATTAGAGCTAATATACTCCCACCAATCCAAACAGAAAATGTCCTTTCACTGGGGGCTATTATTCTTACTCCAAGATTTTTCTTTTTTCTTCTAGCTAATTCAAGCTCTAATTCCTGGTACATCCTTGATTTTAGATTGGGGAACATAGAACTCCCTCCTGATAAAAAGATATTGTTCAGCAATTTCGGTCGAATGTCTAAATCACACGCTTCAATAACATCCATAATTGCTACAGTTAATGATTTTTCTTCTAATTCCTTTGTGGGATTGAACAGAAGTTCTGGAATTACAAATCTCTCTTTATCCAAAGTGATTTTAGATCCATCCGGTAAAGAGTATTCTTTCTTGTATTGTTCAACTCTTTTTAAATCTTCTTTATAATCTAGTGAAACAAAACATGCCTTTTCTTTCAAAACACGAACCAATTCTCTTCGTATAGATGAATCCACTGACCAACCAATAGATTCTAAAATTTGTTCCATATAATGAGTTAATACCCTTCCCCCTATATTTATAACTCTGACAGCATGATTCAATTTGTACCCTTCATATATAGGTATAATTCTAGTATTGCTATCTCCGATTTCAATTACCAAGCCTGTTTGAAAACCTCCTGAATATAAAGTTAACATTGAATCCAAAACAGGATAAAAAGCCATGCATTGATACTTCTCTAAAAATAATTGGAAAAGTCTCTCTAAATCCTTCCGAGGAAATAATGGATGGATTGCAAATAGTAAATTAACAAGGGTTGGATCTACTCTTAAATTGTAAAATATGTAATCAATTATGCTTTCAAAATGCTTCCAATCGACAATAATACCATTTTCAATTGGATGAAAAATCTTATATAAGCCGATAGATTGGATTTCATCCCCTACATAGAGCTCATCTTCGCGTGTGTCGATACCAGAATAATCTATACCTATATTTTGATACTTTGGCTTCCCAACCATCGTTAGAAATACTTGAGCCGGAGAATCCTCTCCAGCAAACCCAATCTTTGAAGAAGATTGACCAATATCTAAAACTACAGTAAGATTTCCCATTTTGTAACCTAAAAAAATTTAACCTAAATAAAAATTTCTGAAGTACTGCTAAATTTAATATATTATAATCTTAAATAAATTATTTAATTTTTTTGTGTCTGAAGGTTTAAGGGAAAAGCTTTTAAGCTGGTCTATCGAAGTATACTTGTTTTTCCCCCAGACCTTAAGTAGTCCATTGCTTCTTCCATGCCTTCGATGGTCAAGTGAACCATTAGTATGATGCTTGAAATGGTTTTCCGCATCCAAGGAACCCATTCTAACCGATTTATTTCTGGGTTTAACCAAATGATATTATTCTTGAAGTAATTTGCTAATTCCTTAATATAGTAGATACTGAGTAGCTCATTACAATGGTAAGGGTGGATAGATCCATACTCTTCGGTTAGCTCGTACGATGCCTGCGTGATGTAATGCGAATTGAATTAAATTATCGCGACGTCGCCCACCATTACTACCTTGTACTTATTAACGTATTTTCTAAAAAATTCTTCCAAAATTTTGTTTTCCAAAATATTATATTAAAAAAATATATTTTGTTATCAAAACACAAAAATTTTACTGTGATGAATAAATGAATAAAAAAAAAGTCAAAGTAATTTTTCTCACCTTAATAGTAACAATAGGAATGATAGAAGTATTTACAATAATTTCAGGAGTTTCTGGAGCAATACCGATTGATACAGAACCAGATTTTGAATGGGGATTTAATCTCAATGATTTTATTGGAGTAAGGATAGAAGAAATTCAAGGTCCTTTAGTGGGTCAGACCCGTTTCCTTGGGTATAATGTTACAGAAAGTAAATCCTCATTTAACGGTGCTTGGTGGTTAGAAAATTTAACCCTAACTAACATGGATTATTCCATTATTAGTGGAAATGTTGAAAATACAGATAATTTATTGATCTATTATCTTAACACCTCTATAGCTCCATCCTATCCCGTTTTTAGTGCTTCATATCAACCCCAAACGTCCTATTACCCGATGATCGTACCCTTCCTTGTTTTACCTATTAATGACACCTCCTCAACATTGAATTTAACTTATTGGGGTAAAGTCCTTACAAACGCGTATCTTTCTGGCTACAATACGTTTTATAATTTGACTGAATATTCTGTTAACGGAAACGAATTAAAGGTTTATAATTCTACAACTGGGCATTATATAAATGCGACATACAATACAAATAACGGAACAATAATTTCTGCGGAATCAAAGGTTCTAATGAAATTTGGAGCAATATATACAGTGGAACAGAATTATTCAAGGTTTTATGATCCAAACGAAATTAATCCAATAGACCAAACAGTTTTAAGCCCTATCGTTGGAGATAGTCTTATTTACAAGAGGGGTTCACCTACTTCAGGTTGGGAATATGCATCGTACAATGTCACGTGGAAGGGTATAACCGAAATCGAATATCAAGGGGGACCAAAAACGGTTCGCCAGGTTAATGCTACGAGATATAATTGGAATGTCTCTTCAGAACAATGGAATATTGACGAAGATCGTTGGGACGAAGATGAGGGTGAATGGAGTTACGCCCATATCAATAAAAGCATCGGAAGTGGGAACGACGATGGATTATTAGGGGGGATTGAAGACCAATTTTATAGCCTTGTGTATCCCGTGGGGATGACGGGTGATGATTTAAATTCATCATACTATCCGTCTTTTTCGGCTATGATGGGTTTAAGCGAGTCCGAGACCGGTCAAAATTGGCTTAAGCTGTCAAATAGTAGTGCAAATGTTTGGATATATTTCGAGGTAGACATAAATACGGGTCTTTTAATTAATTGTACTCTATTCTACGGTGGCGGAATGTTGATGATAATTAATTCGAGTCAGGAAGAATTTCCAATAAAGGGAATTTCTCCGTTTAACTACCCCAGTACAGGAGGAATTATATATGAGGTATTTTCAGATGGTGTGCATGTGGATTATGTAAGTTATAACGTAACGGGAGAAGTATTTACACAACTTGAAGAATCGGGAATATATGCCTGGGTTGTAAACGCTTCTAAGTATAATTGGGTAAAACAAACTTCTTCGTGGGATATCTCTGTTGAGGAGGGTGCAAGCGGTGCTATTGGTGCTGCCAATGGGGTTCAAAATTATCAAATTATGGATGGTCCTATGAATATGATTTGGGGCGAGAACTCGACGGGTGATGACATAGATAATGCGTATAACTTTGTTGTTATGGTATACAACCAAATCTTTGACACCGTGTTAACGACCACGAACTCATGTCTTTACACAAATTCTACGAATGAAAATTTACTATATTTGGAGTTGTTTTCCAACGGAAATGTCTACAATCTGACTTTTCACGGTGATATGGGCAGTGGTCCGGTTAAGATGACATACCTCTATATAGCTGAATTACCCGAGTCTGCTTATCCTCATATCCCGGATGCTCCAGTTCTTCTTATAAGTAATCAAACGATAACAACTGAATCCTTATTAATCGAATGGGATGCTGTTGTTGGAGCTGATTCTTATACTTTAAAAGTCAATGGAGTCCCTGTTTTAACTGATACAGGAGATATTTACTATAATTACACATTTCCCGGTAACGGAATCTATATTATTACCGTCACAGCAAAAAACCAGGATGGAGAATCCGGTGACTCAGATTCTGTTACTATAACAGTAGATATTCCTCCTGACGTTTCTGAACCTCCTGCAATTCCCGGATATAATAATGCAATTCTATTCTTTATCCTTATAGCCGGTTTAGGAGCAATAGTGTATGCAATCAAGAAAAAATCAAAACTTTATTAATTCTAAAACAATTTTTTTTCATATATTTTTAACCTAATCTTCACCAGACAAAAATGTTCTATTTATCTCTACTCTTATTTTTTGAGGATTTCTTACTTTTCTCTAATTTAGGTTTTTGTTTTTCTATATATTTTTGAATCTTTTTCCTTTTCTTTTGGATTAGTTTGATATTTCAGAATTTATGAAAATTTGCTTATAATCCATTATAATATTAAAGTTTTTTATTCCTCTTTGTTTGAGAGTGGAGGATACCTAAGTTCATATTGATCCTTCTTTTAGCATCGTTAGACATCTAAGTTATTCATTCTTTAGGATGCTTAACTTTTTGAGTAATTCAGAAATTGGTGGAAATTTTTGTGATTGGTTATCAGAAGTAATTTTAGATTGACCTTCCTTTTTATCGGAAATGGATTGAGTCGCACGTACATCTTTGGTTTTCGAATATTCTGCGTTTAAATAGTTTTCTAAATTGAGATTCATTTTCTTAACTATTTGTCTAATTCCATATGCAATTATTAAGATTCCGATAATTGTCAGGATATTCGTCCAATAAATCGAGTCTGATTTAGATTTTAACATATCAATATTTAAAAGTAGATATCTTGTAAAATATAAACCTACACCTGTTAAAAATAACCCAATAATCAATAAAAATAATCCTTTTATTCGAGGATTGGGTAGTGTAGAATAAAATCTAACAATAATATACAAAAATCCAAGAGCACCTAAAAATAAAATAAATTCTATCATATAGTTCACTATTTTATGAATATATTTTAGAAGGTTTGTTATTTAAGAAATCAATACAACAGAAATTAAATGTACCCAAAAATAATAAAAGTGGCCCTACAACCAAATTCGAATCTAAACAATGATTTATGAGTACCATTTATATGTGTTTTTTCCTCTTCTTTTACTCCCATTTTTCTTCCAAAAGCTTTTTTCTCTGAAAATTTTTAAAATCTTTTTCTTCCCAAAATTTAATTATTTACTTCCTTTAAAAGAGTTTAGCCCAGAAAAGCCGATTTTAAATTAGAAAAAATGTCTCTTTGGAAAATATCGAACTTAAAATTAAGTTGAGTGGGTTTCAAATATTTTTGTTTGGTATATATATGATAAACTTAATCTAATTGGAAGCTATTTAATAAACTTTAATTTAGTTGAAATAAATTATCTTTTATTGGACAAAAGATCGGTGAATAACAAAACTTATGGCTTCTGCTAAAGAACCCTTAATCAAAATTCAGGATTTAACAAAAGAGTATTATGGTAAAATAGTTG
>LAZR01002064.1_pt1 | contig 11976 bp, 13 predicted proteins | sample 329461 | NCBI WGS metagenome assembly LAZR01 (sample SAMN03002196, study PRJNA259156) | marine sediment metagenome | biome: sea floor; feature: Hydrothermal impacted sediments; material: marine sediment; isolation source: Loki non-amplified sample from Loki's castle hydrothermal vent sediment ...
CCTATTTTATTGTATGGCAGATGATAGAGAGCTTGCATTGACATTCATAGCGGCCTTCGCACTTGGCATGTTGGTGATGTATCTTAAAAGAGATGCGGCCCAGATTCAGAACACATCACAAAATATGCAACCAGTATATGCTCAACAAACTTCCTATGAGCCCCCATCTATCGCAATAGAGGAATCAGAGGCTGAGGTCGTTATAACGAACACTGAGGAGATTAAGCCCGAGTTTGATGAGAAGGGGCGGATCGTTGGCATGATAATCATGAGGGAGGTTAAACGTGTCTCCGGGTGATGAGGGGGAGAAGATGGAGAAAAAAGAGACAAAGGCACCCGAGGACCTTGGCAAGTTATTGACAACACTCTTTGTCATTCAGAATAACATCATCGACCTAGGGGAGAAGATTGACACGCTCATTGATCTACAGAATGTACCTCGAGGCCTGCCATATATCACGGGGGAGAAGACAATAGCAAGCGCCACAGCTCGGGGGATCTATAATAGTGACAATATTGAGAACATTCTTACCACATTAAATAGGCCGTCAAAGACAGGGGTATTGGAGAATCTGAGTACAACAGGGAATATATTCATGGCGATGTCAGATAATGGTGTGGAGACTACTGCCACGGAGATAAAGGTGACCGCGGGCACAACATATGTGTGGCACGAAGATGATAAGATAGCGATTCGGTTTGCACATATTCGGACCGATACCGATGGGACTAAATATCAGCTGATTGCTAACTGAGGAGATGTTATGGATAGAGAAAATACTGGGAAGGCTCAGAATATTCAGAACTCGAGCGATGTAATCATAGATCCAGCCACCGAGCCCAAGCAGGATGATATCATAACCAGGCTTGGCGAGGTTCAGGCCTCACCTACTGAGAACACAGTTCTAGACCGGTTGAAGGATCTCTTAACAGGCATTATTCTAGCTGCAGGAAGCAATCTCATAGGAATTGTGAAGATTGGGGACGGAGTGCTGACAGCTATTATAGACAGTCTAAGTTCAGCCTTCGTATCTATATCATGGCCGCATAGGGAGATACATGATGGAGATCGTTATTTCAACGCTGATAAGCTGGACTTAGGTAATAACGCGTCTAGGGTCTTCCTAATAGTTACCCCGGATACCACCACGATCGGTCATTTTGTGTTTGAAATAGAATTTGAACAGGAGACGTTTGTGACTATCACGGAGGGGGTGTCCGTGGATGCCGACGGAACCTCTATAACAATGTTTAATAGGGATAGAAACAGTGCAAAAAACTCGACAGCTCTACTGTTCCATACCCCAACTAATCCCACGGGTGGGGTGGTGATTAGGAGTGATGCTAAAGGCTCTGGTAAGAAGGTTGGGGGATTGACCAGAGACGATAATGAGGTTATGTTGAAAAGGAATACAAAATATCTTATTGAGGTGGATAATCAAGTGGCATCTCCAGATCTTATAGATTGGTGTTTTGATTGGTATGAAGAGGTAAGTATAGCCTAAAGCCCGACTATCTCTATGATCTTCTTCGCCCTCTCCTCATAGGTGTCTTTGTTCTTTGTCACGATGTCGTATCCCTTCTGCGCTATCTTATTCCTCTCCTCAAGGTTTGTAGGATCTAGGTAGTATTCTATGAGCTCCTTTGTATCCTTAGGGCTATCAGATGTCACCATGCCATCTTTGAAATAATCATCTCCCTTAAAGGAATCTGACAATGTGAATGCTCCACAATTATGGACGATAAATCCCTCAGAAACATAATCATTAGTATCTTCTACTTCTAAATTATAAACATATCCCTTAAATTTTTTGTGCTCAATTTTTCTAATAGGAAGATAAATGTATCGCCCATCAAACCACCAAGTTTTTCTAAAATAACTTTGGGGAGATGCATTGAGTTTTTTAATCTCTTTAGCAGTATAAATTAAAGCACTAAACCTAATTGCACTTTCGCTTTGTATATAGATTTTATTCATAGGGGCTCTATTTTTTATATGTTTTAATCCATTATTAGGATTATAATCAGTTGATGCGTGTGAAGCAATTCCGAAGCGAGATAATAATAAGATAAGTTGTCTATGTAAGACAGGTGAAGCAGTATAATATCCTAAATTCGTTTTATCACTGCCTGTTTTATTCAACATACCATCCCCCCTCCACATACCTTCTATCAAAGAGATTATATGTTCATCAAACGCTTTAAAGATCCATCTGGGGAGTTTTTTGTTTATAGCATTTTTTCCAAACATATTAGCAAACATTCGGGCTATGATGGAAGAACTTACAACAATCACGATAACGCTTTTTTTAGGATATCTGTTTATCTTAGCTGTTAACCCAAATATTTTTTTAATAAGATAAGACACTCTTAAAGCGTAGTCTTCTTCATGTATACCAAAACTAAATATCACACTACGACCCATAGAACTATGACCTTCAGAAACATAATATCCAAATAGTTCCATTATTTCTTTTGATATTTTTATGAATCGGGGTATCCCTTTAGAATTTCCTTGGGGCTTTCTTCTATTCTCCATTTTAGGGTACACCATGCCATCACAAATAGTAGAATTTTCAGTAAGATATCGAACATCCAACCTTTTCTTTGAGTGTTCTGGGTTGGTTGAGGTATTTAAAACAGGGAATAGTAAGAAATCCCCCTCCTCTAGATCTTCCACAGGGTACCATGAAGGATAATAAAAATAATATTTTTTGATTAAACACGGATTTATTCTACACCCTGGTTTGCAAACATTATGACGATATCGATTACAATGAAGTGCTTTAACCGCTAAAACAGGATGTTTAGGGGTCATTGAAACACCATAATTGATTAAATATGGGGTGATTTTAATAATGGGGCCAGTATATCTTCTTTTGAATTTTTTAACTACTTTATGGAATTTCCCATCAGACCCCAATACATCCTCCCCTACATCAATATTTTTGATAGGTTTAGAGATAGGTCCTTGGACATATGTTCCACCTAATAAACACATTTTTGATTCGTAGTCCCTCATTATAAATGAATCCTGAGTTTCTCTCTGACTTGATCTATGCATATTCAAAACTATTTTAGATCGGTTGTATACATCATTCACTTTATTAGGGGGTATATTACCCTTCAAAAAACGTCTAAATTGATGGTTTGAGGATTTATTCCAATCCTTACCCCAGATGTTGAGGTCAAAATTAGAGGCAGGCTCCATTATGATGTCATAACTCTTTGAGGCTATGCCATTGCCTACGTAGACGACATCCAGGAACTTTTCTTCTTCAGATCTATTGATAGGGAAGAAGGTTTCAGGATCAGATGCCAAAGGCAAATAGTGGACATTTGAACGTCCAAGCTCTTCATGTAGTTTGACAGATCCTTTAGAATGAGTAAATAGGATGTTCCATCCATGCTTAGGACCATGTAACAACTCGGGGTCATCTATTGCTATGAAAACACATTTTTTGACTCCACTAATCCGTTTGAGTAGGGTGGGGTTAACCGCATAATCAAGCGTGATGACTGCATCATATGGTTTTAGAAGGTCATATCTTCCACACATATCTTTCCATGCAGCTAGATCAATATTTACCCCTAATTTTCCAAATGCCTTGACCATATACAAAGATACGAAAGTGCCACCGAAGAGTGATTTGGGCTCAAGTGAATTTGATAGCCAGAGATATTTCATGATTTAACCACCCAATTTAATTAGTTCTGATAGAAGTTCGCATACTCGTATCCCTTTCTTAGTAAGACCATATTTGTGAGTGTCAATGTCTCTCTTGATATAGTGTTTTTTTTGGAGATTCTTTAAATACTGAGATAAAACAGACCCTGGGAGCCTAGCATCCTTCAATAGTTGAGTAAATGTTTTATTCGCCCGTGTCAATGTTATAAGTATCTTTTTCTCTCCAGGAGCTAAACTTTTTTTATTTTGCATCAACACATCTCTTAAAATATTGTATTGTTTAATCTAACTTAGTATAGTTAAACCCAATATAAAAAGATTGTGGTTGAGAATTATCCACGAGCCTCTTCATAGAGCTTTTTAGCATTCTCACCCATGCATCTCAATGAGAAGTTGTCCTCTATATATTTTCTGGCAGCCTTGCCTATTTTATCCCTGAGATTCTCATCCTCAGATAGGAGATTTATGTATTTGACCGCCTGCTCTGGCTTTTCAATATCATAGAGGAATCCGGTCTTTCCATGTTCTACTATCTCTGGGTTACCGGATGCATTGCTGATCACAACCGGCATTCCACAGCTCATCGCTTCTAGAATTGCTAAGGATTCGTTTTCAGTAGAGCTACAATTCAGGAATATTTTCCCATTAAGGCGGGGGGCTATCTGATAGTGGACAAGACCCATGGTTATCTTAACATTGGGTAGGCTGAAGGGTAGGAGTCCGTCACTAAAGGCTACGAATTTTTCATCAGGGAGATTCTTGGCTATCCCTGCGAATATCTTAGGCTGTTTGGGCCACCAATCTCGTCCGCTCCACAGGATTTCATCGGTCTTCTCATCTTGTGGTTTGAAGAGGTCTGTGTCGACACCATTATGGAGTTGTCTACAGTTCTTTTCAACATCTATCATTCCGAGGCGTTCAAACTCTGTGCGCTGCCACATGGATTGATGAAGCCAAAAGCGACCTTTCAAGACTTGGATTAGAGACTGCTCATGAAGGATTTGCTCTCTCCGCATATTAACCTCGGCGGGGGAAAGATATTTAACACAATAAGATGGGCTTGAATTAGGTATGATATTAGGCCCAATAAGCGGTTCTATCCCTGCTTTATTACATTCATAGGCGAGATTTTCTGATGAAAGGACGTGGTATATGTCATATTCATCAATTTCGGTTTTATATCTTCCTTCAACCTGGTTCTTATCACGGGCAACCTCTAGTTTTATCCCCCCGGGAATATGATGACAATTTTCAGACAAATAAAAAGGATCCACCTCACCATATTGATAGTATACTTCGCTTTCTATCCCAACAAGACTAAGGGCTTTATGTAATGACCAAGCATATATTCCAGGGCCGCCCTTAAAGGCTCTGCTGATCCCAAAACCGCTTGCCAATAAACACGCTTTCATATATATAACACCTGAGCAAAGTTTTTATCTGACGAGGTTATTTAAATACTTTTGCCACTGGATATTTTTAGCACCTGAGCCAGATGCTATTTTTTGGTGGCATGCTAGGGGGTGAGCTCACCCCTAGCTAATCTTGATTTACTTCTACTAGGTATACTATTCTGCCACTGCCATCGTTTAGAACCTGTCTGTGTACTTCTCCATACGCCCCCAACATAGCGATCCATTCCTCTTTTTGATAAGGGAAAGAGACTGTACCATATTCACTTCCGGTAGGTTTACCGCCCCTTGCGGAGTCCCAGCAGAATGCTATTATATACCTCTCAGTCAGATCCTTTACACCGTCCAAGATAGTTTTTATCTCTGGCGGGGTGTAGTGTCCGAGTATAGCATCGAATATAATGGCATCGAATTTTCTGTCTGGGAGCGTTGTTGTGAAATTATTAAAACCTCTAACCTTCCTAGCAAGTTTCAGCATATGCATACTGACATCATATCCAACATAATCTGTCCAGTATCCTGAGAGTCGTCCCGTCCCACAAGCATAGTCAAGTACGCTTTTCACATTCTTTGGTATGGCATCGACCATTTTCTTCTCGGTGTCTATGTTCCTTGGATCTAAGGTGCTTTCATATTCTGCTTGGGCTATCCAGTCTTCATTGAAGACGTCACAGTATCTCTTGTAGTGCATCCTTTATCACCATAACCTCTATACCTTCTTTTTCAAATAGTTTTAGAATAGGAGGCAGTGAGACATCTACGTTGTGGTGGTAATAGAATATCCCCCAATCCCAACCCGGGGCAATCTCTAATTCATTTGGATATGCAATGGGTAGGTCATATGGGTCAAAATATTCTCCCCGTTTTATCGTACCGAGTCTGCAGCTCCTGGCGCATTGATAGACTTCCATGATTTTATCTTTTAAACAGACCTCTCCTCGAGGATAGATAAATGTGGAAGCATTGAATGGGTTAGAGGTATACTCTTTCTCAAGTAGTATCGGGTCATCTGTCTCTAGGGGGGATATGTGGTTGGGGGTGTGGTCTGCTATCTCATCCCCTCGTTTTTTGATAATTTCTACTTCATCCCAACTAATCAAGTTAGTACCAGGACTTCCATATCGCCAAGGCCCACCTATGAGGTCATAGCAGAGGGACCAAGTAGCATTGATCCCATATTCTTCCAATATTGGAATCGCCTTATCGTATTGTTCTGTTGTTCCATCATCTAGGCATATTGAGGCTATCACTTTTTAACCTCTACTAAATAGACTGCCATCTCCCCAGATCCTATAACATGTCTCTCAACTTTACCGTATTTGGATAGTAGGTCTAAATATATATTTTTATTTCTCTTATATACAGTTGCCCCTTTGAATCCCCCTATTTCCATTGAGGGGTTGTCAGCATTATCCCATGTTTGTATCAGGACATACTTCTTTGCCCTGCTCATAAGGTCTTTTACAAAGCCTTTGAGATCTTCGTCGGGTTGATATTGGATGACGCTGACACATAGGACTAGGTCATATTTTTCGTCTCCAAGTTTTAGGACAAACTTTTTACCCGGGTACTTCTTTCTTGCAAAGGGTATCCATGTCGGGTTGTGATCATAGCCTACGTAGTTGTAGAATCGCTGAGAATAGCGCCCAGAGCCACACCCATAGTCAAGGACGGTCTCTATGTCGTCTGGCGTAAGATCGAGGATTTTCTGCATATCTTCGAGGTTTCTAGGAGCCTCTGTCCAGCTCTCATGTTGCTGTTCAAGATCTTCTTCTGAATGCAGATATTTATCTTTTTCTGAAGACATAATTGTCAACCACAACATAACTCATACTACTATCACATAAAAGCTTTAATGCATCACTTAGATAATTCACGATAGGCATGCCTCCCACATTATAGCTCGTATTCAGCAAGACCGGGACCCCGGAGAGCTTATTAAACTCATTTAGAAGTGTCCATGCCTTCCGATTCTGCGCTCTATTCACAGTCTGAAGCCTTGCAGTACCATCTATGTGGACAGCTGCAGGGATCTTATCTGTCTTACTGTCTGCTACCACCACCATGTAGGGTGCAGGACGGTCGATGTCGAAATATTCGCCTGCATATTCTTCCATTACGATGGGGGCAAAGGGACGATACCACTCTCGCCTCTTGACACGATTTATTATGTTTTTCATATCAGCTGAAAGTGGAGAGGCGAAGATAGATCGATTGCCCAGGGCGCGGGGGCCTATCTCCCATCTGTCTTGTATCCAACCAACGATCTTTTTGTCCAGGAGCTCTTTTGCTATGAACTTACATAGTGCCCCCCATTCCATCTGCTTAAAGTTGACAGGGAATCCCTCGACAACAGCTCCAAAAGTATCAGTTCCGGGCTTATCATAAAGGGTGTCACCAAGATAGGGATTGAAAGACTTGCAGATCTTAACATTCCCAAGATATGCATGCCAGATATAAAGAGCGGTTCCAAGGCTCAACCCGCCATCATTACAACAAGATACGACATGGACATTTTTGAATGGACTTTCTCTTAGAGCTCGAGTATTGGCTAGGACATTCAAACCAACACCCCCAGAGATACATAGGTTTTCGCTTCCTATTTTATCATAGAGAACTTTGAGTCGGTCTAAAAAATATTCCTCCAAGGCTTGTTGGATGGATGCTGCGAAGTCCTGAGAAACTTTAAAGCTGCTATCCTTTAACATGCTTCTGATGGGTTCATCAGGATAAGGAACATCTTGAATAATATTTTCTCTTAAAGAGAATTTAGCCCCCTTGTATTCAAGCTCCATGCTGGTCCAGCGTTTTCTTCCTCCTTCACAGAGCTGGAAGGTCTTGCCACAGTATCCGCAGAGTCTTAGGGTCTCATCTACCCATTGCCTTCTAGGGGTTCCATATGCAGAGAGGCCCATCACCTTGCCTGGGCAGTCTAATCCAGTACCTATGTCGGCAAGTAGATGGCCGGCGTCATTGAATAGACTGCCGAAGATATTATAATGGGGCTTCCAGTTGTATGACCCGAGAAACTCTAGGCAATTTCCAAGACCATAGCATTCTACTGCCGTCTCCCAGAAGTCTCCTGCGCCCTCCCAGGAGAATACAGCTGATTCTTTGAAGGGCGATGTATAATAGGATGCTGCAGAATGAGCCATGCTATGTCGGAGTACAAAGAATCTTATCTCTTTCTTTCCTTTATAGTTCCCCCAACATGGCTCAACTTCTAAGGGAGCAGTCCAAGTATAGAATGGTGGATTGGTATCTTCTAGGATACATTTTCCCTGGCCTTCTGGGTCTCCAAATTTATTCTTGAGGTTTTTCCAGATAAAAGAGTTTTGATGATAACAGTCCCAATTCGTAACACCATTCAAACCTATAATATCAACATCGGCTATGTCTAGGCCAAAGGATCTTAACTTCTCTTGTATTATGGGGAACTTTATATCATGGATTGTCTTGCCATCTGCTGTCTGTGCCCCAGTGCCGTGCTTTACTCTGCAGATGCGCTCTATCTCCCAATGACCCAAAATATCCCCATCTTTAAGCAGGGTAAAAGATGAATCATGCCCATTATGTATAGTAAGGATAAGCATATTATATCACACGATCCTGCAGGGGATTTCATCAACTTCTTTGAACATATGGAAATACAACGAGGTCCTATGTATGCCATCAATCATATTATATGTACGGCCCATTTTTTTGACCAGAGGGGGGTTTATGAGTTCTCCATTATTGATCCTCATATTTAAGATTCTCATTCCCACATCGTCCTTATTGATGTTGTAATTTTCTTCTGTATTTATGCTCAGATCTTCTTTACGTATAAAGTCCATCTCACCATTGGTTGTCTCTCCTTTAACCTTCATGCGAAAATATTGTCCTTTGAGGAAGTTTTTCCATATTATTTCAGGTTTGAACGAAGGATCTTTCATATCATAGTGCCGATGTTTTACTAATCTAAAGAATGGGCGCCCAGGATATCTTTCATTTAGATAGTCATGGTTCATGCCGAGAAAGTTTATAGTATATCCCGGGAGATATTTTTTGAAGAGATCTCGATACTGTTGCTCTGTCTCGTTGCCATGTCCTTCGAAGTAGAGGACCTCGCCTGTTACAGCGTCAAGATGCTCCCAGATACGCTCGGTCTCCTCGGGGTCTAGGAGACGTATCTTTCGAACTATGGAGTGATAGACAGATAGGAATAGTACGGTATCAAATACTTCCCTTTCAAATTTAGCTTCAAACTCCTTGGTAAAGTCTTCATGGAGTATGTCGGCGATGAGATATATTATACTCTGCTCATAATGTTCAGCTATTTTTTTGGCTAGAGCTATGGTGTCCTCCATGCAGTCCACACCACAGGTCACATCAACACTCAGCGATTTAACATAGTGTAGAACAGCACCAACATTACATCCTATGTCAAGGATAGATTTACCGTAAAAGTCACTCTTCACAAACTTTTCCAAACGGCTGTTATCTTTATCCCGCCACCCTTTTGGCTCACCCTCATAGGGCAGGGTTTGATATGTGGGGAACCAATCGAGAGGTTTTTCACCTTTGAAATCGAAGAGTTTTGTCACTCTTTTTTCCTCCAAGCACAATTATAGGCATTGTATCAACATTGAACATATCAAAGTAAAGGACGGTCCTATGGATGCCATCATCCCAGACATATCTCTCTGAATCAGGGAAAAGGGTTGTGACTGCCGGCATCCTCAGGAGCTGGCCCTCATCGATCATTTTTCTTAAAGAGCCAAAGACGGGCTTTCTATCTAGGTCCTTTAGTATGTTGTGAATATCTCCATTAAGGCACACTATTTTATCGATCTCTTTGATATCAAATTCTTTTATCTTAAATTTGTGGTTCTCCCATCCATTTGGGGGTATAGCCGTCCAGATATCTTCAGGGCGAAAACTAGGAGAATCAATGTCATAATTATTCAAGATAAATTACTCCTATATGCGAACGGTAACCCTGCATTATATCGTAGTGTCGATATTTGTATCCAAAGCTCTTTAAGAATCTTTTGAATCGTTTGCAGTCAAACATATTGATATGCTCGTCTATATCACGGCCCCGAGTAGGATCATCTGGATGGTCGGTATATATGGGGGTCATGAGGATAACCTTCTCCTTAGCAACCCGTATCATGTTCTCCACGGCATAGCGATCTCCAGGAACCCAGAGATGCTCAAGGACGGCAGTACAGGTCACAACATCGAAACTATTGTCCTCAAACGGAATCTTGAAGGTAGCATCGACAGGTTTCTTAAAAAATTTGATGTTGGTATCTTCACGTAGTCCGCCTGTGTCGCCCATTAGGTCTATACCAACGCCCTTGTTACCTGTGCCATTACAGTAATAATGAAGCCAAAATCCAGATCTCATTCCAACATCTAAGATTCTCTTATCTTTCCCGATCATCTTCTTTATCATGGGCATGGCATAGTGTTCTATCATACGGTCATCGGTGAGATATCCATAGTCAATGAAAGACTTATCCAATCCTTCGTAGGACTCTTTTTTGGCTGTCATCATTAGTTTCTCGCAAGCAGAGCGCCTAGAGGCACTAGCTTTAATCTCTCTCTTTAGTTCTATAATCTCTTCAGATACTCTAGGCTCTGATTGTCATTTCTTAGATTTAATCAACACAAAACCGAAGATGTTGTTATTATTATCCCAATGCTCTGCCTTATTGGTCTTGTTATCTTGCAGATATTTCTTCAGAGTAACGGGCTTCTTGTATCCTTTCAGATGTATTCCTTTGACGGCCTGGATCTTCTTGAAATAGGCCTCTATGGAGTCACTGGAGTAATATTTGTGTATGTCTCCCATGGTGATGAATATGGGGGCATCTTTCTTCAAAGCCTTAGCAGCTGCCTTTATACAGGCTATGGCGATATCGAGAGGGACATTATCCAAGACATTAATGCATGTGGCGAAGTCGAATATGGGCTTCTTAATTTCCATCGTCGTCATATCATCGCTTCCATAGGTCAGCTTTCCAGTTATATCGATCCTTGGCAGCACATGTTTCTTCAGATATCTCTTGAATTTGTCTAGGTTCTTGCCTTTGAATCTGCTGTCTATTGCTGTCACATCATATCCAAGGGCAGCTAGGTATATAGGCCATACCGAGGTTCCGCAGCCGATGTCAAGACATTTGTGGGGTATATGGGTCTTTGCGTTCTTATCTTTTGCGGGGATATCCAGGTTATCTAGAATCCATGGTATCTCCCACACTCTAGTCCCTCCCAAGAATAGATTAAGATCGTTTTGTAGTATGTCCTTTGGCGCGGGGAATCCAAGCTCTACGATCTTTTCCATGTCCGTGTAGATCTCTATGTAGTTTTCGGGGATTTCCTTCATAAGATTTCCTCCTATAGATTTTTAACTATTTTCTCTATTTGTTTTACTCTATGAGTCCAACAATGATTCTCAAGGATATTCTTTCTGGCAGCCAAGCCCATAGCTCTCACTTCATTAGGATTGTCTACACCATATTGATATGCATCTATGGCCTCTTGCTCGGTCTCCACGATAAATCCTGTTTTACCATCCTGGACAAGATCCTCTATGCCACCGATATGATTTGTAATGCATGCAGCCCCAGATCCGAGCATCTCGAATATCTTGGTGCCAAACATTCTGTGTGAGTAAGGATTCTTTGTGAGATAGTCACCATAGGCGTTAAAGCCATAATAAGAGTTACAATAGAGTTGATGAGTTCGCTCCCAGCTCAAACCGCCGCCGAACCATTTTTCATATTTCTCTGTTTTAGGATTCCAATGCTCCAAACCCGTTGCGGATCCAGAAAGTGGTTTAACTAATGGCTCTGACTGAGGCTTTATGCTTGGGAAGCTATAGTC
>LAZR01002065.1_pt1 | contig 11973 bp, 11 predicted proteins | sample 329461 | NCBI WGS metagenome assembly LAZR01 (sample SAMN03002196, study PRJNA259156) | marine sediment metagenome | biome: sea floor; feature: Hydrothermal impacted sediments; material: marine sediment; isolation source: Loki non-amplified sample from Loki's castle hydrothermal vent sediment ...
GCTTTGGTGCGCACAAAAATGATCGCAGCTTCGATCGGCTCGACTTCCAGAATGCGGGTTAGCGCGTCCAGCTTGCGCTCGGCATAAACCGGCAGAACAAACTGGGAGATACGCTCAACCGTGCGGGTTTCGCTTTCGATTTTAACTTCGATCGCGTCGCTCAGATAGGTTTGAGCTACCTTCTTGATCTGCGGCGGCATGGTGGCAGAGAACAACGCACGCTGACAGTTTTCCGGTGTCTTGGATAGAATCGCTTCCACGTCGTCAATAAAGCCCATGCGAAGCATTTCGTCGGCTTCGTCCAGTACCAGGGCCTTAAGGCTGCCTAGTCTCAGCGTGCCTTTGCGAAGATGATCGAGCATACGGCCGGGGGTGCCAACAATTACCTGGGCACCGCGCTTGAGGCCTTTGATCTGAGGATAAAAATCCTGACCGCCGTAAATGGGCAACACGTGGAAATTGCGAAATTTCGCGGCATAAGACGTGAAGGCCTCAGCGACCTGAATAGCCAGCTCCCGCGTGGGTGCCAGAACCAGAATCTGAGGTTCCATAACGGTTGCGTCAATGCGGCTTAGTAGCGGCAATGCGAAGGCGGCGGTTTTACCCGTGCCGGTCTGGGCAACGCCCAGTAGATGTTTGCCAGCGAGCAGCGCAGGTATGCACTGGGCCTGGATGGGCGTTGGGGTTTCATAGCCAATAGCGGATACAGCTTCAAGTACGGCTGGATCAAGCCCCAGTTCGGCAAAGGACAATTCAGACATTGATTTACTCGGAATTCGGGAGGTAGAGCATTGCTGGACAATGCATTATGTGATCGCATTATAAACGCTTTTTACAGGCTTTAATACGAAAAATCTTTGGCGGTCTGTAGGTAGTTGCCGTGAAGTCGTGATTGCGCCGCGCCCGTTATTTGGGCAATCTCCTGTGTTCACCGATAGGTTGCTAACAGGAAAGCATTATGACCTTTGACGAACTTATTGCCGCTGGCCGCGCCAGTAACGAATTGGTAGTGCCTGTCACCTGGTCTCAGGGGCGAGCAACATTTGGTGGTTTGGTTACCAGCCTGCTGTTTGATCGCATGGAGCGATCAATTGCTGAAAGCCGGCCGGTGCGCTCGGTGCATGTGTCTTTTGTGGGACCGGTAGAGGCCGGTGTGCCGGCCGTTTTTGATGCGCAAATATTACGTGAGGGCCGATCGGTAACTCAGGTTGAGGGCAGGATTATACAGAATGGGGAGCCCCGGGTTGTGTGCCTGGCGGCTTTTGCGGGCGACCGGGAATCTTCTGTGCGGATTGACGGGGTGCCAGCTCCAGAGGCAAAACCGGTAGGCCAATGCCAGGAGCTGCCCTATATCGAAGGGATGATGCCCGGATTTATCAATTATATTGAGATGCGCTGGGCCTACGGCAGCATGCCGTTTACCGGAGGAAGTGGGCGCGAAATGGGTGGCTGGATGCGATTTCGGAACGTGCCAGAGGTTCTGACGGATGCCCACATTGTCGCGTTGATTGATGCATGGCCCGCTCCGATCCTTCAGCATTTCAAATCCCGTGTGCCAGCCAGTTCGCTGTCCTGGGCGTTCGATATCATTCATCCAAGGCCTGCTTTGGAGGCTGATGACTGGCTTTTGTACAAGGCCACGATTGATCAGGCGGGTGATGGCTACTGTCATTTCAGTGCCCGAGTCTGGACACCGAGAGGGGAGTTGTTGGCAATCAGCCGCCAGACCGCGACCGTTTTCGGTTAACGCCTGGGTGCCTGGGTGCCTGGATGCCTGGCGGCTCAGGCCGCCATTTCGGATTTCAGCGCGTCAATGATGATCCGTGCAAAGTCTTCGGGGGAGTCTTCCTGCAGGAAGTGCCCGCCGCGCAGGGTGATGTGGGGTTGTCCGAGTGCGCCCGGAATGCGCCTCTGCATGTGGCGATCGCCGCCGCGAGTGATAGGGTCACCGCTGCTGAAGCAGGTGATAAAAGGCTTGCGCCAGCTTTCCAGCACTTTCCACGCCGCCTTGTTGGCGTTGCTTGCCGGATCATCTGGCGACACGGGTACCAGTTTTGGGAAGGCTCGCGCACCCGCTTTGTATTCTGTGGTCGGGAAGGGCGCCTCATAGGCTGCCAGTTCCTGTTTGCTCAGTGTCCGCTCGGTGCCGAGTTGCACTATCCTGCTGATCGGAAACCATGGGCTGTGAGCCGCAAACGCTTTCCATGCGACGAACGCCGCAGGCGCGCGAGTTTCGCCGGTTGGCAGCATGCCATTGCCAACAATGATCCGTTGGAACCTGTCGGGTAGTTCTGCCGCAAGTCGCAAGCCCAGGAGCGAACCCCAGTTCTGACAAACCAGCGTTATGTTCCTGAGATCCAATTCTTCAAGCCATCGGGTAAGCCATGCAATGTGGCGGTCGTAGCTGTAATCGGCTATCGAGGCCGGCTTGTCAGACTTGCCGAAACCGACAAGATCTGGCGCCAGCACTCGATGGCCGGCATCCGCGACGATTGGAATCATGTGGCGGTAAAGGTACGACCAGGAAGGTTCACCGTGAAGCATGAGAACGGGCGATGCACCGGCTGGGCCTTCATCGACATAATGCATCCTGAGGCCGGGTTCAACGTTCAGGTAATGGGGGAGAAAAGGGTAATCCGGAAGAGTTACAAAACGCTTTTCATCGGTTCTCAGAATACGCATGCCATCGACTGTCCTGACTGATTGGTTGCGTGATTGTTACGGGCAGCCCGTTGCCGGAGCCGCCATAGCAATCTTTGCCGGTAAGGATAAGTCAGTTAGCGATTTCATGTGTTTGAGTTGCGTAACAGTGCGTTGCGGCTTTGAATCAGGCGCTGTCCGGATCCGCTTTCGGACGCCGGTTTGAGCGTTTGTCTTCCCAGTTCAGCTGTTTCGGGTTGTACCAGCCGATCGCGCTGAGTACTTTCGCGCGCGTTGCGACTGACAGCGTTGGCCAGAGCTCCTGGAAATCGTCCAGCCCCTGGTCGCGAAAACGCTGTTGCTTGCTTTGCAGACGGTTAATAATTCGCGGCAGATGGAGGGCTTCGCCCAGTTGCCCCGGCACCAGAACTTCCTGGCCCAGAACCTTCCGGCGATGGGTTCGGGCAGCCAGCACCCGGCGCAGTTCCGCCGCAGCATCCAGCGCAGTTTCCGTGGTAAAAGTTTCCAGTTCCAACGCTATGACCTGTTTAATAGCGGATCAACAACGTCTCACTATAACCTGAAGCGTGCGCCAGTGACCATGCGGTCATGTTAGGCTAATGCGTGCCTGAACCTGACTGGGATAAACGGAATTATGTACGCAAAACTAGAGACACGAACTTTTCTTGCCTTGCTGGTCGGAGTATCTCTTGCCTTCGTATTTCTCATGAAGCCTTTTTTTGGGCCTATATTTTGGGCGGTCGCCATCGCATTGATTTTTCATCCCTTCCAGAATTTCCTTACGCGCCGGCTGGGTGAGCGGCCAAACGTGAATGCGCTGATTACGTTAACCGTGTGTATGTTAATCGTGGTTATTCCAGTTCTCGTTCTGGTGACGTCTCTGGTGGCAGAGGGGCTGGGGCTTTATCAACAGATTCAGGACGGTCAGATAAGGCCGGGCGAGTACATTGATCAGGTGAACGAGTCCTTCCCGGCTTTCCAGTCACTTCTGGCCCAGTTTGATGTCAGTTTCAGTGAAATCCGTGATCGGGTTGTCAGCCTGTTTCTGGGCGGCAGTCAGTTTCTTGCCAAGCAGGCTCTGAGCGTTGGTCAGAATACGTTTCAGTTCCTGCTTGGGCTGGCGCTGATGGTGTATTTGGCGTTCTTTTTGCTGCGTGACGGCAACAAACTTGTGGACTTGCTGATCCGTGCGCTTCCTTTGGGTGATGAGCGTGAGCGTCTGCTATTTGCCAAATTTGCCGAGGTAACGCGGGCAACGGTCAAAGGCAACCTGTTGATCGCCATTATTCAGGGCGCGCTTGGCAGCATTATTTTCTGGATTCTGGGTATCAGCGGCGCTTTGTTGTGGGGCGTCGTTATGGCTATCTTTTCACTCATGCCTGCGGTCGGAGCGGCATTGGTTTGGGTGCCCGCCGCGATTTATCTGGCCGCAGTGGGTGATACTGTTTCTGCGGTGGTGCTCACGGTATTCGGCGTGGTAGTGATAGGGCTTGCTGACAACGTTTTACGCCCCATTTTTGTTGGGAGGGACACCAAGCTCCCTGACTACATTGTGTTACTTTCCACGCTGGGCGGCCTGGCAATGTTCGGCATTAACGGTTTTGTGATGGGCCCGCTGGTTGCTGCGTTATTCATGGCGTTCTGGGGAATCTTCATTCGAGAGTTCAGTGAAGAGTCCCAAAGAGCGGAAGATCATGACGCCACGCGACCCTAAAGAAGCGCGTGGCTGTTTTGCGGCGCCATGGTTACAATGATTTACAGATATAACCTATTAACTCCCTGCGTTGATCTCACTAAGGAGGTTGCCTATGGCTAGCCAGGAAAACCTGCCGCTACGCCGCCTTAAAGCGTTTCAGCCGCTGAACCGGCTGACTGATGATCAATTGGTATTGCTAGCCCATCGTGCGGAACGCAGATCTCACAGCCCGGGCCAACGGGTACTGGAGCGTGGTGTGCGCGATGGTCTGGATTATTTTCTGGTAACCGGAAAAGTCGAGCTGGAATCGGTTGATGGCCGTAAATCGGTTATTGAAGCCGAAACCGAGAAAGCCCTGAATCCCATTGCCAGACTTCAGCCCCGAATGTACGAAGTGACTGCGGTAAAACCATGCGAGTTTCTTGTGGTAGAGCAGGATGTGCTCAACCAACTTCTTCGGTCGGCCCCGGTTGCTCAGGTCGAGATGGACTCGGGTGAAGGCCATGATGGCGGAGAGAGCGAGGAGCATCACCTGCTGATGGAGTTTTACGCCGAGCTCCGCTCCAATCAGCTCAAATTGCCCAGTGTTCCTGATGTGGCCTGGAAAGTGCGACGCATGGTCGACCGGGACGATACAACCGCCGATCAGGTGGCAAGCGCTGTGTCTGCGGATCCGGCGATGGCGGCCAAGCTGGTGCGGGCATGCAACAGCCCGCTTTACCGGGGGTTCAGCGATGTGCGCAATGTGCGGGAGTCGGTTATTCGGCTGGGCATGAGAACCACGCGCCAGCTTGTCACGGTGTTCTCCATGCGTGAGGTGTTTAAAAGCCGTCAGCCATCGTTACAAAAAGAGATGGAAAAGCTGTGGCGACATTCCCGCGAAGTAGCCGCACTGTGCTGGGTGCTGGCGGACCATGCTACCCGACTGAACCCGGAAGAAGCCTTGTTGGCGGGGTTGCTTCACGACATAGGCGTTGTTCCGGTTCTGGTGCAAGCGGAACACCATGTAAAGCTGTTTGCCGACGACGCCAATCTGCAAAATGCCATAAGTGAGCTGCGGGCAGACGTTGGCACCGCCGTTCTGGAAAGCTGGTCGTTCCCGCCGGCTTTCGTTGATGCCGTGCGGCACGCAGAAGACTGGAGTTATGAGAGCCGACAAGCGGATCCACAGCTGGTGGATGTTGTCATTGTGGCGCAGCTTCACGCGATGATTGGTTCCGCCCAGAATGAAGGTTTGCCTTCATTCGATCAGGTGCCAGCGTACCGCAGGCTCGGCGATCTTCAACTGAACGCCTCCCGCAGCCTGGAGCTCCTCACAGAAGCGCGGGCTCGGGTAGACGAGGTTCAACAGTTGCTGTCCATCCGATGAAAGTGCCTGTTTTTCCTCTCAACTCAGTGGTTTTGCCGGGTGGCAGAATTCCGTTACAGCTGTTTGAGCCTCGTTATATTGACATGCTGACTCGTTGTCTCAAGACCGATCAGGGTTTTGTGATAACGCTGTTGCGCGACGGCGAGGAGGCCGGGCGCGCAGCGTCTTTTTATGAGACAGGGACTCACGTTCGAATTATAGATTTTCAGCAACTGGAGAACGGATTGCTGGGTATTACCGTGGAGGGTGAGGCCAAGGTGTCCATTACCCGCACATGGCAGCAGGAGGATGGCTTAAATCTGTGCGAGATGGCGCTTCTGCAGGAAGAGGCTTCGGGAAACATTCCCTCCGCTTTTTATGAGCTGCCGTCGGTGCTGCGCGCGCTCTTCCGGCACCCGGTCATCCAGGAACTGGGTATGAGCGTGAACTATGAGGATGCCCGGGATGTCGGTTGGCGGCTGACTGAGCTGCTGCCTCTGGATAAACAGGAAAAGCAGTATCTCATGGAGATGCAAGACCCGTTGGCGCGCCTGAGCCGTCTCCAGGGCCTACTTGAGGCCCTTGAAGAAAGCTGAGCAGATCATGAAGCTGGCGTGTAATTCTGTACGGCATCTGACCACATGAGCCAGAGATAGCCCCCGCAAAACGCCAGCCACGCTAACGTTGCCAGGATGAACGATATATCGGCAGCAATAGGAACCCGATCATAACGGCTGAAGCTGGCCCTTGTGGTGCCGGTAATCGCCAGCCCCAGTAAGAGCCCCCCTACAATATCGCTGAACCAGTGTACGCCCAGATAAAGCCGGCTGAGGGCAACGGGAACCAGTGGCAACGAGAGCATTATGTATGTCTGCCAGCGCTTGCGTTTGTGGACTTCCGCTGCCACAAAACTGGCCAACATCGTAAAAAATACGGTTATACCTGTGGCATGGCCACTGGGAAAAGAACCGGATGAGGGCGGATTTGCAACCTGATCCGGACGCACGATGCCAAAAGTGGATTTCAGACCCCAAACCAGCACAGCGGTTACGATGCCAGCCAGCAGGATGTGAGCAGCTGCGGCGTAGTGACCGCGAAATGCCAGCGCGAGGCAGGCCAGTATCGCTGCGGCCGTGAGTACGGGCGGGTCACCCATAAGCGTAGCGGCAATGGCAGGCGCATCAAGCAACGGCTGGCGCAAATCGTGGAACCACTGCATCACCAGTTGATCGAACGGCTTGATCACATCCGTCATGGTTGCCAGTTGGCTCCAGAGTATAAAAAGCGCAAGGGTGCCAAGGGCCAGCATTATTGAGGCCAGCGGGAACTCGCCCTCGCGCGCAGGTCGCTCATTGGTGTAAAGGCGCCAGAAGCGATGGGTGTTTTCGTACTGCGCCATGTGTCTCCGAAGCCAGAGATAAAGGCGGCTGTCTTCGCCAAGCCCGAGTTGGAAACGAAAAATAACCGCGTAAATGATCGCAAGAGTTCCGAGGCTAATGCTGGTAACCAGATAGACATGCGCCGGGAGCTGAACATTGCTGGTCAGCGCGCTGCCTACCAGAAATCCCGGCAGGATATAAACCGGAGCCCAGCCAATGGCAGAGCCCACATTAAAGGCCAGAAAACGGCGCCAAGGCATCAGAAGAGCGCCGGCAACCAGCGGAATTACCGGTCTTACTGGGCCAACGAAGCGGCCGATAATCACACTTTTACCACCGTGATTGCGGAAGAAGTGTTCGCCTTTTTGAATCAGTTCAGGATAGCGGCTCAATGGCCACACGCTGGTCAATCGGCCTTGAAGGCGCCTGCCAATTGCAAAGCTTACGACGTCTCCGGCGATTGCCCCTAATCCGGCCCAGACAAACGCGGTCAGCAGGGGCATGCCTATCTGCGCCGCTATTGCCGCGACGGCGAACAGAATTGCCACACCCGGCACAACAATACCTGCAATCGCCAGCGACTCAATAAAAGCAGTGCTGAACAGCGCCAGGGACAACCATTCAGGGTTGGCGCTCAGCCACGCAATCAAGTCCGTAAGCCAGACGCTGCTCATGTGCGCAGTGTCTCTCCCGGGGTGAACCAGGCGGAGTCTGCGCCGCGTCGGCGGGCTTCAAGCATGGCTTGGTGGGCGCGCTTGCGCAGCGTGTCAGTGCGAGTGTCGTTGTTACCCCGGGTCGTGCAGCCAAGACTTACCGTAGCCTTTCCGATCATCGGCCATTGGCTTTCGGCGATCGTACGTCTTATACGTTCAGAAATCACCCGCACGCCTTCTTCCGGAGTGAAAGGCAAAATGAGAAAGAACTCCGAGTCGTTCAACGTATACAGAGTGTCACCAGCGCGAATCACTCCGAACAGATGTTGGGTCATGTTGCAAAACAGCCCCTGCATGCCGGGTTTGCCGTGCAGGTCTGCGGCTTCGTCGGCGTAATCTATGGTCAGGTTGATCACTGAGAGGCTATGACCGGTGGAAATTGCCCGGCTGATTTCTTTCTGAAGTGTTTCGTCAAGAAATCGAGCATTGTGGGCGCCTGTCACGGGATCGGTAATCGCAAGATCTTCCGCAGACTGTGCCATGTGATCGTAATGCCATATATAAAGTGCTGTGACCGTAAGCACAATGAGCAGGCCACTGACCGCGGTGAGGGCGTCGGCGAGCGGTTGTTGTGTAAAGAGCAGAATCGCCATGGGGATGATCAGAAGCAGCGACAACGTAAGCGCTTGACGCAAGGGCAGAATCAGCAGATTGAGCACCAGTAGGGGCATGGCCCAATGGGTAATGCCGGTGCTGTTCATGGTTAACATAGCCGCTAAAAGGCCGCTGTTCAGGCCAGAGAGAATGGCAAGATGACCGGGCGCGGAGAGCTGGTGCCTTCTACACAGGAACGTATAGGCAACGCCCGCAAGCGTCAGGGCGGCCATACCGGCAGCAAGGTAGAAAAGCTCGTAAAAGCCATAGCGCAGGTTCTGCAGGGCCAGAGTAAAAATAAACAAGGTAGCAAGGCTGTAGCCAACGCTGTGTGTCCAGGTTCTGAGCCGGGTTTCAGTCATGGCGCAGTTCCTTCCGCCCGTTTTTGGGCCGGGGTGGTGGGTGTCCAGGCGCTGTAGGCCTGAGTTCGGTTGCCGCCCTGTTGCTGTGCGCGGCGCAGTGCGTTGGCTGCGCTCTGTTGCAGGCTGTCTGCATCATCGCCTATGTTCAGCCCGGCGATACCGGTACTGGTGGTAAGATTCAAGCCATGGGTTTCGAGAAGGGTGCCAAGGCCCTTGCGGATAGCTTCAGCCCGAAGAATGGCCTCGTGGGTCGCTATGCCCGGTAAAATCACGAGAAACTGAAGGTCTGCCGCCCGGTAGTAGGTGTCAAAATCCCTTATCTGCGAGTGAAGGAACCGGCCGATTCTGGGAAGAATTGAGCGTATGTCTTGCTCCGGATCGCTATCGCTGGCGTGGGCGTCCAGGCCGATCACAATGATGGACATGTCTGTTCCTTCGCGCTCGCTACGCTGTATTTCCTTATGCAAATCTGCAGAAAGGTATTCTCGGCTGGCAGCCTGAGTGAGTTCGTCGGTGCGCCTCAGAGGTGCCAACTGGCGGGCTTTATAGTTACGCAGAAAGACGACCACCGCAGAAAGCAGAATGGTCAGCAAGAACGCGCTGATCATTTGGTGACGATCAGCGATGCCCTCGGCCCAGTGGGCGGCGGCCATTGCAAGAGCGGCCATCACTATGGTTATCAGCGTTGCGATTCCACGGGGGACCAGTGCAAACGCAACCAGTACCAGCCCGTACAGCCAGTGACTGAGCGCCCAAGGACCGGTCCAGAAACTGGTTATCAGCAGTAATATCAAAGCTGCGAAAAACAGCTGTTGAATGGCCGGCCATGGGCTGATCTCGCGTCCCGGATGAAAGCCGGGCCCGCTGATGATGATGCCGACAACCGCTGCGGCGCTGGCCGCGGTGAGCGGTTCTCCAAGAAATGCACACAAAACTGAAACGGCCACAAACACCGCGAGACTGGCGCGTGATAGTCGGTTCAGCAAAAACTTGTCGGCCGTTTGGGCCATGGTAATCGTCCTTTTTCGGGATTCCCGTTGTACCGCAGCGGTATAATATCTGTTTGAGGTGCGTACTTGAAACGGGAAAGGTAAAGTTAGGGCCTTAATCGTGAATTCTGGCAAAAATACTTAAGGTAAAGGGATGGATATTGCAGTTTATATGGCCGACGTCGGGCAAAAGGCACGTGCAGCGGCAACACACATTGCGCGTTCTACGACCGAGGTGCGAAACCGTGCGCTTTTGGCCACTGCTGAAGCGCTGGATGCCGCCCGCGACGAACTGGCCAGCGCAAATGCCCGCGATCTTGCGGGCGGGAAGGAAAGCGGTCTGGATGCTGCCATGCTGGATCGACTGGAGCTGACTCCCGCGCGAGTCGACGCCATGATTGAGGGGCTTCGCCAGGTTGCCGCTTTACCTGATCCTATTGGTGCAATTACCGACATGACCTATCGCCCCTCCGGCATACAGGTGGGCAAAATGCGCGTGCCCTTGGGCGTTATCGGCATTATTTACGAATCCCGCCCTAATGTGACAGTTGAAGCTGCGAGCCTGTGCCTGAAATCTGGCAACGCCACCATTTTACGCGGTGGTTCTGAATCCATTCATTCCAATCAGGCGATCGCGCTGTGCCTCGCACGCGGACTTGCGGCGGCAGGCCTGCCGGAATCGGCCGTGCAAGTGATTAAAACCATCGACCGGGCTGCGGTCGGTGAACTCATTACCATGCCTGACTACGTGGATGTGATCGTGCCCAGAGGCGGCAAGGGGCTGATCGAGCGGATCAGCCGCGACGCCCGCGTGCCCGTTATCAAGCATCTGGATGGCGTGTGTCATGTTTATATCGACAGCCATGCCGATCCGGAAAAAGCCTTGAACGTTGCCATAAATTCCAAAACCCACCGCTATGGCACCTGCAACACCATGGAGACCTTGTTAGTCGACAAGGAAATTGCCGCCGATATGCTTTCGCTGTTGGGCCCGGCTTTTATCGAGAAAGGTGTTGAGCTGCGCGGGTGCGAGCAGACTCGGGAAATTCTTGCGGACATAAAAGCTGCCACGGAGGCAGATTGGGAGGAAGAATACCTGGCGCCCGTGCTGGCCGTCCGCGTAGTGGACGGGCTGGACGGCGCCATTGCACACATCAACCGTTACAGCTCCCAGCACACCGACAGCATCATTACAGAGAACTATACTCGTGCCCGGCGCTTCATCACCGAAGTTGATTCAAGCTCTGTGATGGTTAACGCATCCACCCGCTTTGCGGATGGATTTGAGTATGGGCTTGGCGCTGAGATCGGTATCTCAACGGATAAAATACACGCCCGTGGTCCGGTTGGACTTGAGGGGCTGACCTCGCAGAAATATGTGGTTTTTGGCGACGGCCACATTCGGGCATGATGCCGATGCATATCCTATATGGCGGTACGTTCGACCCAGTGCACCACGGCCACCTGCGCCTTGCGCTTGAGGTGAGCGAGCGGTTTGGAAATGTACCTGTTCATCTCGTGCCCTGTTATATCCCGCCTCATCGGGGTGAGACCGGAGCGACGGCGGCGCAGCGTCTTCGTTTGCTGGAGCTGGCGATAGACGGTGAACCTCGCCTGCGTATTGATGACCGCGAACTGCGCAGGGAAGGTGCTTCCTATACGGCGGATACGCTGCGCCAACTGCGCAACGAGTTGGGACCTGATGTGCCACTGGTGATGGTTCTGGGCACCGATGCGTTTGCCGGCTTTGATCTCTGGAAGGAGTGGCAACAGATCCCCGATCTGGCCCATATTGTTGTGGTACGTCGCCCGGGCACGCTTCTGGATCCAGAGGGCGAACCCGCCCGGTTACTGACAGAACGTGGCGGCGAAGCAGTTGACGCGAGTGCCAGGGCCTCGGGGCGAGTTATCGAGCTGGATCCGCCCTGGTTGGATATTTCCGCCACCGGCGTTCGCGAGCGTATCGGCCGTGGCCGGTCACCCCGTTATCTGGTTCCTGATAACGTTTGGGAGGAAATTCGGCGTTTGGGGCTCTATGGAGCATGCCCTGTGAAGAACTTTTAGTGTTACAATCGCGCTCGATTATGACTTTTCGGGTGGCCATTCCGGCCGGCACCCGGACAACAGGGTGATTATGCAGGCAGAGCAACTCAAAGATCTGATAGTGAATGCACTTGAAGATGTAAAGGCAAAAGACATCAGCGTTGTTGATGTACGGGATCGAACCAGCG
>LAZR01002066.1_pt1 | contig 11972 bp, 14 predicted proteins | sample 329461 | NCBI WGS metagenome assembly LAZR01 (sample SAMN03002196, study PRJNA259156) | marine sediment metagenome | biome: sea floor; feature: Hydrothermal impacted sediments; material: marine sediment; isolation source: Loki non-amplified sample from Loki's castle hydrothermal vent sediment ...
CCTCGACGGTGATTGCAAGGGATGTGGAAATTTCTAACTTATTTTTTCAGATGATGAATAAGATTTAAATCTGAATGCAAAAATCTTCATATTGAAACAAATACTAATTTTATCATACGGAAAATAAAACAATAAAAATAATTTGTTTAGAATTATCAGTTTAATAAGATTTTAATTCACTTCCAGTTAGTTTCACCAGGGCTTATCCTATTTTCTTATTACTAAAAGGGTAATAAAAAAAATCTCCTTTTTTATACAAATTATATTAATAAGTTAAAAATTGAAACAGACATCTGAATCAAAAGATTTTTAACAAAATTGGGTTCTGGGGCTTGGAAATTGGTAAGAAGGTAGGTATATTCCGCTTCCATAAATTTTTGAGAAATAATTTTGAAAATAGTTCACATCAGTCAAGACAAGAATAACAAACTCTATGAAATATTTATATAAAATTTACTACTACATATAGTAATTTTTACAAAAAGTATCAAATCTTTAATAGATGAGAAAAAATGGTTGAGAATTACGTTATTCCGGCGATTAATCTTATAGTGATGGCTATAACAACAGTTTTGTATACATTGGGATGTGTATTTTACGGTACTAGAAAATTCTCAAAAAAATTACATTTTCGATTTTCTTTTAGTGGATGGATTGGGACATTACTATTTTTCTTTATTTATATGCTTGGAAGAAGCGTTGCTGGGAGTTTATCCGCACCTGATTATTTAAGTGCGTTATATACTCCCACTCTCATCATACATATGGTAACAGCTACTATTACTTTAATTCTCCCTGCCTTACTACTTTTTATTGGATTAAAGAGAAGAAAAGGAAAGACAGACAGAAGTATGAAAAAAATAGGTATTATAAATGTTATTTTATGGTATTTAACTTTTATTAGTGGTATTATTATCTTTCTCTGTCTTCATATATTCCCAAAATAGGAATTTATCAGTTTTAAATACAGACACGAATTCTTCTAATTAAGCCTTGTTTAATAGCAATTTGTATTTATTAACTTCAATAATCCATCATTACTTCTTTATTAATTTAGAGCATTTTCTTTCCAAGGAGTTATCGTTTTTGAAATCATACATTTTTGTCAGTCCTAAAAGGAGACTATTTCTATAATTCTGATTATTTCCCTTTATTTGATAGTATTTGTTTTGATCTATTTCAATAATTCATCATTGCATCTTTATCAACTTAAAGCATTTTTAACAAAAATTATATTATTATTCGACATTAAATCAAAACTTGATCATTTCTCACTAAGAAAGTTATCAACCTTGAACATCTATCTGAATGAATTGACGAGAATGATCTCAGATTGAATGAAAGATTTCGTGATTATTTACATAATCAACAGTTAGATGTGACTTTTCTATCAGTAAACTTATCGTTTTTCGAAGTCATACTTTTTTATTAGTTTATAACAAGAGACTATTTCTGTGATTCTGTTTAAGAATGAAACTATCTTATAATCCATAGTTTAGTTTTACACTGTTTAGAAATCCTTAAAATAGAAGCTAATTTTTTGTAATTAGAATTTATTCTAAAATTTAAAAAAAAAAAACTACAAAATCAAAAATTAAAAAGGGAATTATTAGATGAAAAGAAAAGTTTTACCTTTAGCAATAATACTATCCTTTCTAATCCCAGTCTTCATCGGTATTGGCGTCAATGCTTGGCCCAGTCACTTGATAGAATGGGAAAAGAATGACCATACATTTTTCTGTCATGCTGGAATATTTAATGAATCTGTTGGTGGTATAGTGATGCTAACAGTAACACCTACAGGTGCGGACATAAACGTCGGAGAAGAATTTAGTGTTACAATAGCTATTAGTGGATTTCTAGAAGCGGCAAATATGCATGTTACTGTTGGTATATCAGCCCGTTATGGTGATAATGACGAATTTTTCTACAAAGTTCAAGACTTAGGAGGAGGATCTTATCTCATGGATCACGCCGAAATAGGATTAGACAGTTCTGGAAATGGTAATAGCACGGTCACACTTATTATTTATGCTCCTACTACACTCGGAAATTACACCTTAAATATTTATGCCACGGAAGGTGGAGAAGACTTTGGTTCCAAACACGCTATTAATTGGGTTGAAACTACAGCAGAAATTGAAGTCGTAGAAGCTGCTGCTGCTGCTGCTCCCGGTATTCCAGGTTTTGATATATTCATCATTGCATCTGTTGCACTTCTGGCCGCTGTACCGCTTATTCTAATTATTCGTCGTAAGAGAAAATGAGGAGATGAGAAAAGTTGAAAAAGAATAAAATGTTTGCACTTGCCATATTATCCATATTTGTTGTGGGTATAATTGGATATGGTCTCTCATACCCTACATTAATAGAGGAGTATACTGGATCAGGTCATACTGGTTGCCATGGATCTAATACGGTCGGATCTGGATCGTTAACAGCAACACCAACGGTCTCAGGTCGAGTAGTTACCGTTGCCGTTACAATAACCGGCTTTACAGAACCTACTGTGCTTCCATATGGCGATACTATTTCTGTAGGTATTCCATGGATTTATGGAGATAACGCACTATTTGGGCATGGAATAGCTCAAAATGATGTGCATGGCTCCTTAAAAAATTGGGGTACGAATATCTGGGAAGTCAATATATCTGAAGATAGTAGTTTCACATTTAAAGTCCTTGCACCAGCAGCTAGTGGTACTTACGACCTTATGGTGGTTGCTTTAACTGGAATGAATGCTTCAGGTGATGCAGAACCATTATTCAGTCTCGAAGATACAATATCTGTTGTAGTTTCGGGAGCTACAGTTTCTATTGCCTCTTTAGCTCTTGTTCCTGTCAACAACTTGGCTTTAGTTTTAGTTTTCGTTGTTGGAGTTCTTGCTACCGGTTCAGTCGTTCTAATTCTTAAACGAAAAAGGAAATAAAAACAATTAAATTTTTTTTTTTTTTAATTTTCTGATATATAATATTAGACAAATTCAATTTGAGTTAATTTAAGCCCTTTAATTCTTGTTTTTCAATATGCTTAAAAAAAAATATTTTAAAAGCTTTGTAAAAAATTTCCTTTAATTTAATTATATCGATTGTTGGTATTTTTATATTTTTAACAAAAATTCTAAGCACCTGATTATCTAAGGGCATTATATATTCCCACTCTCATCATACATATGGTAACAGCAACCATTACTTTAATTCTTCCAATCTTGGTACTTTTTATTGGATTGAAAAGAAGAAAAGGAAAACCAGAAATAGGTAAAAAAAAAATAGGCAATTTAAATATGATTTTTACGATATATCCTTTTATTAGTGGTATTATTATCTTTCTTTATCTCCATATTTTTTAGCATTACTTTTTCTAATCTATCTTTGTTAAGTAATTTTGATCAATTTTAATAACCCGTAATTACACCTATATTGATTTTGAAGTTTTTTTAACGAAAATTAAATCAATATTCACCATAAAACCAAAATTTGATCATTTCTTACTGAGAAAGTTAGCAACATTGAAAATCTATCTGAATTCATTGATGAGAATGATCTCAATTGTTTGATAATTTATACTCATCAATTCTTACAAAAATCGCATTAAATTTCAAAATCCCATAATTTTTATAGCTGTATTAACTTTCTACATTAGTTATATTTAATAATTTAAATTTTATTTTGATAAAAAGATTCAAATTAAATATTAAAGTGTATAAAAGAGTAAAATTTAGAGAACAATTTGATGAACGAATGCTTAAGGATAGACAAAAATTTTTTAAAACTGATTTTTTATTAATCATTTCACTTGTAATGTTAGTGATTAACTTATCTTTAATTGTAGGATTAACGTCATTTAACATCTTAAAATGGCGTGTGCCCCCTGATGCACACCGGATCGTGTACATAGTTTTTTTTTATCATGTATCTGGAGCTTGGTTTGCATATTTTTCATTTGGTGTTAGTTTAATCTCTCATATACTATATTTAAAGAATAAAAAAATAAAATGGAGTCTATTGGGTAAAAATAGTATAATCGTAGGAGTATTTTTTACTACATTTGCTTTAATAACTGGATCTTTATGGTACAATTCCACTTCAGGGGGTTATAGGCCCAATCCCGAGGATTATTGGCAATGGAGTGATCCCAGACAAACCATGACTCTGGTATTGCTAATGTCTTATTTAGCTTTTCTAATTTTTAGAAGTATGATTGAGGATAAAGAAAAAAAAGCTAAATTATCAGCGGCTTTAGGAATTGTTCTATTTCCCACAGTCCCATTAAGTTATCTCTCAGCGATAATTTTTATAAGTTTTCATCCGTCAATTATTCCAGATCCTAGTTTGGCAAATCTTGTTTCATATCGGGATCCTGTGAAAATTTTTATTTTATTATTTAATTTGATCGCTATTACCATTTTATTTTTTTATTTAGTTCAGAAATTACATCATTTAGATATGGAAAAAGAAAAATTAAATGAGATTATACAAAGAAAATTAATGGAGGATTAAATCTAATGTTGTCAGTACAAGATGAAATCTTCAGGGATATAATGACAATAACCATTTGTTATTTATTGTTTTGGAGTGTTATTATAATCTTAATATTATATCCGAAGTTTCGGTTGAAGAAGATTCAAAAAAGAATTCAGAATTTAGAGAAAACTAATAATTAAGGTAATAGATATGGTAAGATTTAAAAAATCTAAAATTATAGCAGTCGTCGGTATTGTGGCCTCTATCGTAATTATTATCTCTCTACTATCTGTAAATGCACGCCCGTATCTTAAAGTGTCTCAAGTTACTTCAAATCCCACGAAATATAATAACAAGGAAATTCAAGCAATAGGAATAGTTCAGGGTTTTTCGGGTGGTGATTTTAATTTAACAGAAGGGGAAAACACAATTTTTGTTGATACATCAGGACTTGTAGTACCTAATGATGTAGATAATGGAATTGAGGTTGTTATTACAGGAATATTTGATTCCGCCTTGATTTTAACCGCAAGTCAGATTCTTACTCAATGTAGTTGAGATTCCTAATCGTATAGAAGCGTTTGAGAAATAATCACTAAGATTGAAGTCATAAGCGTAATATGAGCAACAATAAAAATTAATTCATAATAGAGTGTAGCTATTAAATTTCCCTCAAACAAATTTATACTTAGCGAGATAATAGGAGTGATTATTGGTAAAATCAAAGGAAACAATAATATCGGTATTACAAATGATTTTTTTTTTACATGCATAGAAAATGCAGAGACAAGGCCACCACAAATTGATAAATCTATAGTTGGCAATATCACACCTACTATTATATAGTTTAAAATCTGAAGTAGGCTTAAATTTTGGATTAACGGGGCTGAGAGAAAAAAACTAACTATAAATATTATAATCTCTATAAGTATCAGTAGTGTAAAGCAAAAGACTATTTTACTCAGAAGAATTGTGCTAGCAGAGACGGGGGAAGTAATTAATCCCCCTAAAGTCCCAGCTTCTTTTTCGTGGATGAATAATTTACTCATAATGAAAATTAGAATGAAAAATATTATGAACCAATTTTCAATCACATAAATCTCTAAGGGCATATTCTGATTTCCTGTGCTATAGTTATAGGCAGATGAGAAAATAAAAATTGAAATAACTCCAAAAAGAAGAATTGAAAATAAGTCATTAATTTGTCTAACCTCGGATTTAATATCCTTCTTAAGGATTGTATTAAACAATTTTAACCTCAATTTGAAAGAAATTTTTTCATTCCTCATAACGGGGTCTCCTTAAAAATATGATTCTAATTCAATATCATTAAAATTTTCTTCTGAAAAAGATTTATTAATTTTCCCTCTTCTTAATACAATTAAATCGTCACAGATCTGCTTGAATACTTCTATATTATGCGTTGTGAGAATTATTGAGATTTTTTGTTTTTCCTTTAATTCTCTTAAGAATGTGATAAGAATTTTTGTAGTTTTATAATCTAAACCTGAAAAAGGTTCGTCCAAGAATAAAACTGATGGTTCATGTATTAATGCTCTTATCAATTCAACTTTTTGCTTCATTCCATGGGATAAATTTCCAATCGGTTCATGGATCCAATCGGAAAGATTAAATTTCCTTGCAAAATCTTCTATTTTTTCTTTTAGTTTTTTTTTTTCGAATAGCAGGTGTAAATTTCCATAATATTTTAAATTTTCATAAAGAGTTAATTCTTCATAGAGATATGATTCATCTGTTGTTATTCCAATATTCCTTTTAATAATATTCGAGTGATCTTTATAACTCATTCCATCAATAACGATTTTTCCAAATGTTGGTGATAATAAACCGCATAAAATTTTAATTAGAGTAGTTTTCCCGGCCCCATTCGCCCCCGCAATTCCAAATATTGTATTTTCTCGAGTTTTAAAGGAAATATTTTTAAGTGCAAAAAAGTACCCGAATTGTTTTGAGACTTTGATACATTTAATTATGTTTTTTTTAGATTCAATCATAAAATGACAATGAAATTATATTCATTAAAATAAACCGTATTTCTTAATTATTTAGAAAATATCGCTGAAACTAAAACTCTCTCTTTTTAATGTCAAATTTATAAAAAACAAAAAATAAAAAAAATTTTTAGAAATTTATTTTTGAGTTTTATACGATTTTTGGCAATTAGAAGAAATGTTTCTTTTTTTTCAATGCAATTCCTATCAAGGATATTACTAGTACAACTGCAACACTCCCTAATAAAAATACCATTGGGCTAGCACCACCAGCACCAGTTGTAACTCCTCCTGTCACTTCAACTGAATCATCTATGGTTACCGTATTCCCGCTATTATCTTCGATTGTAATTGTGTAAGCAAGGGTTCCTCCGTCGTCAGGCGCTCTCAATTCATAATTCCATGTATCACTACCTGCAAATCCCATTGGATGTTCAATAGAATCAATAGTAATAGTAACTCCTTTAATCCCGGCATAATCTGTTGCGACAATACTAATATCAATAGTTTCTCCCGCTTCAACTGTATCAGCGCTTTTAACATAATTACTATAGCCTGGATCTACCGTATCGTGAACTGTGAAAAAACCACCAGCACCGCTCAGCTTATTTTCAGTATCAAATGCATAGATAATAAAGGATTTATCTCCTTTAGTACTAGGAGTCCAATTTTGATAAATGTAGGTGTTTCCTACACTATTAATTAGACTATGATTAGCTCCTTCAAATTCAAGTAAAACACGATCAACAGTCGTTTCATTATCAATTGCATCAATTTGAATAGTTTGAGATTGGCTAAGCTCTATATCTCCCGGTTTAGTTACATTCTCTAATATTGGGGCACCTGGTACTGATGGAAATCCGACAAGAATGTTTATTGAAGCAGTAAGCCATTCTATTGCATATTCTCCTCCTCCTTCAGCACCGTCAAGAACATCTACAATAAGTGTATAATTCTTAAATGTTGAGGGTGCCTTGAGCTGAAAATTTATCACCGCTGAATTACCTGAACTATCGATTTGTGTTTTTGTATGATTTGAATTTTCCGGTAAAAAGGAGAATTTATCATTATCTCCTCTTGCTGGATTACCTAATGCAACACTGCCTAGTACAAAACCTATTACAACTTGTTTGTTAACACCTTCTGCGAATGATTTTACTTCAGCTGAAATTGTAAATACCTCACTTGGAAGAGCTGTAGCCCCTTTGCTCGAAATTAAATCAATAGTTCCAGATCCAGGATTAGTAGGTCCATGACATCCACTGCTATGTGAAGATCCTAAAAAACCTGAGAAATAAGGTGTTTCAGCAAGAGTAAATCCAATAGTAGCCACAATTAGAACTGTGAATATTATTTTGCTAAGAATTTTGTTTTTTTTCATCCTATTATCACCTTTAAGGAATCGTAGTGTTAACTACGACTTACCACCTCTGAATTTTTTTAGGATTAGAGCAATATTTACAACTCCCAAAACACCTATTATTCCTAGGAACATAGTTATGGTTCCCATATCTGTTGGTCTACCAGTTCCCTCGCTAACGGGAGCTCCAACTCTAATTGAACCCTCAACGGTGTTTACATTACCACTGTTATCTGTAATGTATATCGTGTAATAATATGTACCATCTGTAGCTGGTGCAGTAATAATGTAACTCCAAGTGTTACCACTTGTATTAGTCATATTATAATTAGTACCTTCAAATGAAATAACAATTTCATTTATTCCAGATATATCAGTTGCATCAAGAGAAATAGTGATATCATCAGCTGGATCAACTAACTCTGAACTCTCTATCATATTTGAATAGGTTGGTAGGATTGTGTCTTGAACTATAACAGAATCAATTATAGAATTGATATTCCCGATGGAATCATTTGCATAAATTGTATATAAAATAATTTCTGCAGATCCAGGAACCCATTGATATTCATAAGTATCTCCACTCATATAATTCATATCATAACGTGTACCTTTAATATCGATTTGAACGGAACTTATGTTTGAAATATCAAATGCATCAATTTGAATTGTAATTGCATCGCCTAGTTCTATAGGATCACCGCTCTCTACTAAGGCTGAGAGTATCGGACCGAGGATATCTATAACACTCTTATTCACAATTACGCTATTAAATCCTAGATTCCCTAAAGTATCATTAGCATAGAATGTTATAGTCACGTTCCCATTAGGTGTAATATCCCATAAACCTTGATCTATTGAATCTAATAAAGATATAATGGTGAAATTTATTGCTCCACTATCGAATGTATACCAAATTGAATCTAAGTTGGTCTCATTTACTGAAATGTCGTAAACTGGAGATGTCTCGTTAAAAACTTGGCTTTCAATTGGTTGATTAATTGTTATTACTGGCGCAAAGTTATCTTTTTGAATAACAACAGAAATCACACTATAGCAATAAAGAAAGTGAATAAAAATTTTACTCTTTTTTTTAAAGACTGTATAACTTTACTCTTCAATGACTATCTTATAACGCTTAAAAGAATGGCATCATTACAGTTTAAAGTCGTTTCAAACCTTCTTCTATGAACTGTTTTTCACTTTTTTTTTTACTCTTTGGGAAGAAAACTATTAATATTGACGGAATTATCCCAACCATCAAAAATGTGAAGCCTGTAATATAAAGAAAATCTAAAATGAGACCTGCATTAGGATCTGTAGAAGTTCCTATGAGTATGAATGAGATCCCGATATGTACCATCGTCTTTGAATTTATTCTGAAGAAATGTTTAAATCCCTTTTTTATACTCAGATTTTGACCTAGTTTCAAGATGGAACTAAATAATGCGATAAAATAAATGATAATTACAGGATTCAGCCATATACCGAAGCCTAGCTGCAAAATAGCCGAAAATATGGATTGAATTATAACTGCTATAACGATCGCTATCGCTATCGATTTTATTTTGTATGTTTCCCATAATGAACAAAATATCAGTGAAATTGCCAAGCCAACTGCCAAGAAAAGCATAGTTACTCTATAATAATCTATTCCAATCCAAATAGTGTTATTCCCCCCATATAGAATAAAAGTGAATGGAGGGATGAAAAGGCCAAATATACAAATAAAAGCCATCCCAAATAAAAATATATAGCTTAAGAAGTCAAAAAACAGTTTTGTTTTCTTATAATCTTCTAACAAATAATCTAAAATAATATAAATAACGTATAACGTTGACGCTACTAAGATTATTCCAACCAAAACTGCCCACACAATTAGTTCAGCTCCTCCCGTAAATGCGTGAAGGGAGTTTAAACCTCCACCTCTGGTTATCAGAGTTGAAAAAACTATTGAAAGGAAAATTGCACAAACATTAATTTTTACTAAAAGTTTATTTTTTTTTTGAAATGACATCGTATGGAAGTAAGCCGTCGCAAAAAGCCAAGGTAGAAGTGAAACGGTTTCTACTGGATCCCAACCCCAATACCTGTTCCAGGGAGATAAGGCAATCTTAGCCCAATAAGCTCCCAAACCAATGCTTAATGAGAGTACCAACCATCCAAATTTTAAAGAGAAGCTATAAAAATCTTCTTGGTACGAATTTAACAATTTTGAGTTTTTCGATGTGATTTCAGCTAATGTTTTAGTAAAAGGAATTAAAAAAATCGCATAAGCAATAAATGTAAACAATGGGTGCCAAATCATAAAGGGGGATATTAAAAGCGGATTTAATCCTCGCCCATTAGGGACAGCAGGTGGAGTTTGAATTCCAAAAGGATTCAAGAAAAGTAGAATAAACATAAAAACCGTGGAAACAATTAATGACAAAATAATAGCCCGAATAAATACCAAATCTTCTCTATTTTGATTTTTGATTCTAAATAAGTTAATCATTATTGAATTGAATATCATCCAGGTCATAATGGATCCGTCTTCTCCAGCCCAGATTGCTACGATTTTATAAGTCACTGGTAGTGCTGTGTTACTATAATCCATGACATAAACGATTTCATAAATTTCACTTAAAAAACTATACAACATGAGTATGAATAAAATAAATGATAAACTCATATTTAATACAGAAAAAAAATACCAATTCTGCTTTTTCACTACGAGGAGAATAACATCACATATCATAATAGCAATTAGAACAAATATAATATAATTACCGAGAAATGCAATTATTTTGATTCTAATATTAAATTCGATTAAATCAAGAAATAAGGGGATAATTAGCGTTAAACAGATAAGTAGTGCTATATTGAAAGCAATAATCTTCTTTATTGATAATTGATTTATCTTCATATGTATCTAAATAACAGTTATTAAAGAATTCTAATAAATTTTTTTGTTATTTTTGTATACCTAACATTAAATAGAGGCAAATCTTGCTATAAAGTTTTAAAGAAATTGTAATTTATACTAAGCATCAATTTAGATTATTAATGTTAAAGTAGTTACTCACAATTTTGGATGGAATATAAATATGAAAAAAAAAGCTCTCATCATTTTATTAAGCATATTTGGATTAATGTTTGCATTGGTAGCTTATTTCGGAACGGCAACACCGGATCGTGGCGATAATCATAGTGGTTGTCATCCTGCAGCAGGATACACAATTTCATCAAATGTAACGACCACAGTTGAGGTGAATGGTACTACAACAATATGGATTAATATAACCGCTACAGGTACTAATTTATTTGTCCAGATAGTTCCGGATGCTAAAAATAATGATCAATTCGTGATCAATCCAACAACAGCAAGAATAACCGATAATGATGGATTAAATGATTTAGACGCGGACTCTGATGAGATTACTGTTATTTTTAGTGTCACTACTCCTGCAGAAGAAGAATATTATGTTCTTTTTATCTTAGCAGGTGACAATAGCGCAGGTCAACCAGGATTTGCCAAAATAGAAATAGGTTTTAGTGTAGGAGGTGCTGCAAAACCCGTGGTTAATCCATTGGATTTGATTTTTGAACATTTAGGTTTATATTTAGGTATGCCAGCATTAATATTATTAACGCTTGGAACTATTCTAGTCTTAATAAATGAAAATAAATTTGTTAAAATACACGGAATTCTCGCAGGGGGCTCCTGGATTTTAACCGCTATAAATGTTGCTGCAGCTGTAATTAAGATTTCTCCAGAAACTTGGTTAACTGGGTATGATTTAATCTATCATCTTCCCCATATAATTTTAGGGGCAATTGGATTGATCACAGGATTTTTAAGCATGTTATTTGGTATAGCAGCGGAACGAAAACCTGCTAAATTGACGGGCTATATAACATTAATATGTTGGTGGGCAGCCTTCTTTACCGGTTATTTATTGAATTCCGATCTTCTGTTATTATATATGATATAAAGGTGTAAATGTAAAATGAGTGAATCAGACAGTATTAAAGAAAAAGGTCAGGACGTAGTTCTTCAGAAAAAAAAGAATCTTGTTGATGAATTTTTAGAATTTATCTCTCCTTATCATGTAAGTACGAACCCTTATGAACTCGAATCGGCCTCAGCAGATT